>Ga0126342_10003258_pt1 | contig 26627 bp, 23 predicted proteins | sample Cyp1metagenome_FD_92528 | JGI IMG/M metagenome (GOLD analysis project Ga0126342, IMG submission 92528) | Coral microbial communities from Lord Howe Island, Old Settlement Bay, Australia - Cyphastrea 1 metagenome | ecosystem: Host-associated > Invertebrates > Cnidaria > Coral ...
CACATTATTAAACATTAAATAAACATATCTATATTAATTTAAACAAATCAATATCAAAAATGATATGATATGATATACTATGATACAATATAATATAATATAATATAATATGATTTTTCAAAAAATAACCAATAAGAACAAAACATATAATATAAAATGTATAAAATAATATCATGTAATTTAATATAATATAACATAATATAATAAAACATAATTTAATTTAATTAACAAAACATATAATATTATATATACACACTTAATTTATTTCATCATGGATCTGCATGTCTATCTCTATCTATCTGCATATGCACTTAAATAAATATAAATATGATATTAGAAATGCATAATATATGGACACATGCAATAATTACACAATTACCTGCAGATTTATATCCTAACCTTCATCAGCCCTTTTTCAAAGTTCACAGGGTTGCCCCAACGGGCAGAAACGTCATCTGCCAAGGATCTTCTCAGGGGCATCCGACATCTCAACCTGCCCGACATTGCCCGGTAAGTTTGGCGATCCGAAACAAACCTGGTACAAAACTGTGCGGAATAAAACGATACGGGGATCCTTGCTGAAGACAAATGATTCACACAACAACTTTTTTAAAACATGATTTCCCCGAACAAATGCCATCGGTAGTGAACTCGGCCAGTGAGGCTGCTGCACCTTAAATGTCCACCCCTAAAACCTATTAAAACATTGATTCTCATTTTTTACTGCATATCTGCCAAATCTGGCATGTGTCCAATTAAAAACATCAAAAAACCAGGTCAGATCAGTTGGGCCACAGCCCTGTCACCAACCCTCTCCCTGCTCCTCAATGGTGCTCAAGGGCTCGTTGAAGGCCGTGAGTTCCCCGCCTGTCAGGGGATGTCGTGTTCCTAAATCTACAGATCTATTGGAGGTAACTACGATATATAAGGCCTAAATTTAAGGGCTATGTAAGGGGATATACCATGATATATATATATATATTACCTTCCAAAAAAAACATGTGGTACAGCACCTCCATTTTACCCTGCACCCAGGTTTACAACTTCACTTAAATCATGATGTTACCCTCCAAAAAAGTATACTTCTTGTGCTGGATCGCAATTTTCCAACTGGTGGCGAAACATCGTCCAATGAGAGGCAACTCCAGGATATACCTGACAAGGTTGGTTGGTCCTGATCATCATGTAGATTTGATATTCAGCCCTGATAATATGAGTTTAAACATAAGTATGTTCACCAATAATAATTTAATTTATTTTACAGCAAAAAAAAAGCAACTAAAAAACATGTAAAAACTGGCACCCTCGGCCTGGGGTATATCTGTGAGTATCAGGCTTACATGAAGAAGAGGGCATTAAATTCGCACCCCCGCAAAACTCTACGGTAACTGCATCTAAACATACGGATTTTCAAAGAATACGAACTGCCTCCGGGAAGGTTTTCCTTGGCCCGCCCGGACATCTAAACATTTAAATTTTACGGTATATTCATTGAAGAGCTTTATACAGGTTTTAGGCTTATACGAAGAGGGTCTTCATTCAAGAGTTTGATAAGGGATTTAGGTTTGAGGGTTTTGACCAAGATGATGATGATGATGATGATGATCATTATTATTCACCTGCATGGGACATCCCCAAATCTCGGGGTAAGAACGGTAAGAACCAAGGTTTCCTGATGAGGGCAAATCTCGTGAGCCATTCAGCTATTCCACAGACATCCGCAAATGTATCCATCACTGGCCCTGCCAGTCAAAACGCACTTCTGTGGGCAGCACGCCCGTCCTAACCAATGTATTGCTGTAAATTCTGGGGCAATGGTGGGGGTCCAGCTATGCTAGTTGGGGATGGTAAACGGTTTATCCAAATATCAACAAAGCCGTGTGGAAATTCGTGGGCGATGTCGCTCATGAGATTCTGGTGGCCAGTGCCCGGGGCTGATACCGAGGCCCCTTCATTGCAACTGGCAATTTTTGTCCATCTTTGCTTTGTTTTTCCTTAGCTTCTTGGTGGCATGACCAAGTCCCTTGCATGTGAAACGGGATCAAACTCACAATCCACTCCTCGGGGCCTCCTGTGGATGTGTCAAATCAACCAAAACAAACCTTTACCATAGGCGGGGGCCCATGGTTATATCCTGTTTTGTCCCATGGTTATGTTCTGCTTTGTCAATTTGAAACAAAGATAGCAAAAATATGCCAGAAATAAATCCGTCCTTGTGAGTCTACACCTTCCTGCATCTGGATTATATCCCACTGTTTTTGATGCTTTGTGGCTTGATGTTTATAAATTAAAAATATAATCGCTTACACAGGATGCTGGGCGAAACACTTGACCGAACCAGCAGAAGCCGCGCCTACAAAGTGCGCAATCTCCTCGACCAAGAGTCGCTCGGAGTGGTCCATGCTGTGTAAGTTCCTGGCCAAAAGAATGAGGATTTCACCACTACTACTACTACTACTACTCCTACTACTACTGCTACCACTACTACTACTACTCCTACTACTACTACTACTACTACTACTATCTACTACTATCTACTACTATCTACTACTACTACTACTACATCTACATCTACATCTACATCTACATCTACATCTACAACTACTACCACTACTACTACTACTACTACTAGTACTACTACTATTATTATTACTACGATATTAGTAATTAATAGAAAAACAACAACAACAACTACTACTACTACTACTTCTACTACTACTACTACTACTACTACTCCTCCTACGCCTACGCAAGTCATGATCCCACCCTTGACAAAATACTCGACTGCAAACTCAAAGTTGTTGCCATTCCTGGTGACATGTATTAAAGCATTCTCCATCATCCTCCAGGCGTCTCCCAACCCAATCAACTGTATGGAGAAGTCATCGGGCAACCAGCGATTCATCGATTGCAGAGCAGAGCCGAAGCCTCTGATACCAAATGTCCTCATCGAGTCTATGACTTCCTGCGAAAATCTGAGATCTTGTATCCTTGCGGCATTGATGGTTATCAGTTCAGCATTCCCGGCAGGAAGTGCGACATTGCCAACTGAGTACGTAGGCGCTGCCGGAAAGTCAACTGCGTCAATGTCAGGGGCCGTCCAGTAAGGAGCAGATGTTGCATACTCGGCGGACCGTTGCGCGCCGGCGTTCATGCCGGCGTTCATCACTGCTACTGCTACTGCTACTGCTACTGCTACTACTACTACTACTACTACTACTACTCCTACATCTAAATCTACATCTACTACTGCTGCTGCTGCTGCTGCTACTGCTACTACTACTACTACTACTACTAACTACTACTACTACTATTACTACTACTACTATTGCTACTACTGCAACCTCTCCTACTCCTACTCCTACTCCTACTCCTACTACTAATACTGCTGCTAATACTGCTACTACTACTACTCCTCCTACGCCTACGCGTACTCCTACCTCTACTCCGACGCCTACTCCTACTCCTCTACTCCTTCCTCCCTTCTTTTCCACGTACTAAACTGGTAGTGTCGGTAGCTAATGACACTGCCTACAGCATTACAGTCGTCTACAGGTACTCGTCGCAGGACACACACGATACTAAACTTATCGACCAATACTAATTTGGTACGGTCCATAGGTTGTTCAAGCAGGCAATTGCTACTCAAGCAGCTTCTGATCTACGGCTCTGTCATCGTCTCTTCTTCTTCCTCTTCTTCCTCTTCTTCTTCTTCTTCCTCTTCTTCCTCTGCTTCCGCTTCTTCCGCTTCTTCCTCTTCTTCCTCTTCTTCCTCTTCTTCCTCTTCTTCCTTTTCTTCTTCTTCTTCCTCTTCTTCTTCTTCTTCCTCTTCTTCTTCCTCTTCTTCTTCTCTTCTGCTTCTCTCTCAGGCTTCCACCTAGCATGCACATCAACTTCCCTTGGGGCAATCTCTCTCCACTTCCACCCTGTCTCCTTCCATGCAGCGGTCTGCTGTCAAGCCAAAGGCTCATACATAGTACCTGGCGCTACTTCTCTGGGGGCGGTACCAATTTGGTATACAAAAATAGGTTGTTACAGCCAGCACTTGCTACACAAGCCGCTTCCGTTTTACGGCTTCGTCTTTGTCTTGCTTTCTTCTTCTTCTTCTCCTCCTCCTCCTTCTTGATCTTCGTTTCTCTTCTGCTTCTCTCGCGGGCTTCCACCTAAAGTGCACATCAGACTCCCTTGGGGCCACCTCTCTATGGCCGGCGGGCTTGCCGAAGGCAATTAAATATGCGTTTTTGTCTGAAACTAACCCAAACTTCCCATGATTTATCATCATTCTCCCCAAAAACAATATAGTATATATATAGCTATATATGTATATGCCATTATAAACATAGATATGTATAACTATAATATATATATATATATATAGCCATATGTTACCATCATTTGGTGTCACTATGTGTCAATCCAAGCTTTTCCCGACATCCAGCCGGAGGCTCTTCAGGATCAAGGTGAAGCGCCCTTTGGGCATCGAGAAGGGCTGCAGGTCCAAAGGTTTACCTCACGGCACGGTGGTGCCCCATACTTAGTTAGCTAAGTTGATTTCTATACCCTCTGGTTATGTCAAAATAGCTATTGAACATGGCCATAGAAATAGTGAGTTTTCCCATACAAAATTAAATTGTGATTTTCCATAGTTACGTTGGTTTACCAGAGGGTAACTCCAATAACTATGGCCAATAGCAGATAGATATAACTACAATGGGGCTTACAAACCAACTTATAACTTAGGAGCACCACATGTTGCTGGGGTAAACTGAGAACAAGTGCGAACCGGTCGGACCTGGGATGTCTCAAATCTGGCTGTGTTGGTCCTATATGCTGGCTGTATCATAAGCTCCCACGTCACGAGTTGCATTGGAGAACTGTGCCGACAAAAATGGGATACTGCAACCAGTGTTTAAAGAATTGCCGGACATCTGTGGTTCCTAAGCTGTAAGTCTTAAACTTTTAGATCCACAACTATCTTCGCAAGACTGTGAGGTTGTTCAACTCCACCCACATACAGGAAATTCTTACACTCTGCCAGTCCCAGGCTGAAGAAATCCTGAAAAATGGAGGTATTATACAGGGTTTCTCCTGGAATATGGGATGCCCTCTGATCGCCGCGTCACAGAAACAGCTACCTCTTGGACATCGACACCAAGGGGATCCACACCTCAGTCGCGCTGAAAGCAGGGCCGCGGGTGGGCCCAGGGCTGACACAAACTAAATCTGAGCTCGGCACTGAGGACAAACCTTGGCACTTTGCCACGGGCATTGGAGAAGGGATGGCTATATCCAACAACCTTGAAAAAGATAGAGCAGCTGTTTAATTTGCACCAAATTTATGATTTTATTGGGTTTAGCGTAATTAGTGCGTAAGCAAAAGGGGGATTGTTCCAACACATACTTGATGCAAATCTAAATGTCCAAAATGGGGCTTTATCGATACTCGCTGTGGTTCTCAACCATCAACGATGCCTGCCAAGGCACCTCCAATTTCCCCGAAACGATTCGACTTCGACCTTGGGAGGTTGGAAAAGGAGGGTGTTGGCTCCACTGTTCAAGTGGCTGAAGCCTTCCGACCATCATTCAGTATGAAACCATCATTCAACAACCATATCATTCCCTATTGCGATGCTAACATATCAATGGCTATGTAAGGGGATATGCCCCCAAAATATGGCATTATATGGTACAGTACCTCCATTTTAGGATCCTGGAATTCCCATTGAACATATGCTAAGCATTCCTCAATAAGTATCAATGAGGTCTGCCAATCGCAACAAGGCACCTGAAAGAAGTGGCTGCTGTAGATTCGCCATGGCTCTCTGCGTCAGAAATTTCAAGTGGGCACACTTCATGTAAACAATCATTCACACAGGGAGTTATCAAACAGCTATATATGAACCATATACTGATTATATATGCACCGCATATGAACCATATCAATTATATACTGTATGCACCAGTCATTAACCATCTATTGGCACTATATCAACTGTATTAATTTCCCATATGGGCCTTGGCCGGCCTATGTTTGGAAATGTCTGCAGAGATTTGGGCGATGCTAATGTCATCCTGGCAGAAACATAGACTGGTCATGATTTAATGGTGATTGAATGGTGATCGAATGGCCTTCGCATGGCATTAATGTAGCATGTTTGATTTAATGGCATGTAATGGAATGTTATGGTATTCAATGAAATTGATATGATTTACCCACTGGTAAATTAAAATAGCTATGGAAAGGCCCATGTAATCCCATCTGTTAATGATCTATCATGTTTATTAGACATGGTGTTCTTGGCTGTGTCAAATTACCAAGGGGCAAATGAATGGGAACCAATAGGAATGTAGTCATGTCGTTGCATCTAAATTCTAATATATATATATATATGTATGTATATGTATATATATACCCTCTATATATATACAATATATATATATATACTGAGTAAATTATAACGACCTCACTGTCCTCCCTCACTGGAATCATGATTAAGGGGAATCATCCTCTTAAATGGTCTTATTTCAGGTCAGCGAAATATCACTTTGGCCACGTTGATGCCAGAGGCCTGAAATATCTGAAACAACTGCTGTTTACAGTTTGGGAATGTCTGGGATCTATTCATTTTGGGTCCCGTATTGGGTTTCAGGAGTTTCTCAGATCAATCCCATTAATGTGATATGTGGTTTTGCCCAAGTTGTTCAGGTCAAATTTGGTTGGTTAACCCGGTCCATTCTGGCATGGAAAGCCAAACTCAACTTGCAACACTGGATTCACACTTATAAATTATAAAGCAATCACCAACCAATTGCGGTATATCATCTCGAGTCGAGTTGTGCAAAATGATAAAAACACATGTTGCGCTTCACACTCTGGATCCCACACTCCTGGGTTACCCAAAACTTTGAACTTGCCCCCTGCGTTTTGCGCCCGGGCCAATGTAGAATGAGGAGTTGGCACCGGTAAAGCAGATAGTCACTGGGCCGCAGTTGGCCGCTGAAACTGGAACTTATCTTTGTGGAAGAGCCACTCTTCAGTGATCATCATATTAAGCAAAAGCCAGAACTAGACATCATCAGTTTCTAGTTCACTATGGTCAACAGAACTGAGGTGTAGTTCTAGCCATGAAGGTCGCAAAAGTCTAGACTGATCAGCCAGGGAATGGGCTGCCAGTTTACATTGCCGATGTCTCAGAAGAGCAGGGGTTAGCTACGCGTTCTGAGGTGGATTGGTTGTCAAAGGATACAAATTGCTGTGTTTTTCACGTGCGGTTGCGAAGATTTTTCAAAACATTACAATACACATACAGATTCATGTAGACTGACTTATGTTGTATATATGTATAAATACAATCAACGGAACTGGAACAACAACTCATATTTACACACTGGTGCACACCAGAACTAATTTTTGTATCATCTTTATAGCTAGACATGCCTACTTGCAAGCCTACAACCTGCAAGTCCACCCCAAACCCTGATCGAGTTTTTTTTTCCCCACCGGGAACGGCGGCAGGCATTGGAAAGCATTGCGCGTCGAAAACATTGGAAACTTCATGAAACTGATGATGCCAGCGCCAAATCCACATCACCGGGATGATACCCCTATAACTGTAGTGTGGCCGTGCGCAAATCACTGGTGTCAAAGAAAGCTCGCAGAAATTTGGGATCTGATCAGTTGTCGCCCAGTTTGTTGCATGTCTTACCCTCTGGTAAACATACAAAAAGCTATTGAACATGGCCCAGTCGAAATAGTGAGTTTTCCCATTCAAAATGGTGGATCTTTCCGTAGTTTTTTGTGAACGTTTACCATCTAAAATTCCATGAAAAATCATTGTAAATTCCATTAATATACCATTGTTAGTTTACCATGTCGGGTACAATATACCATTGTTATATACATGAATGGGACTGTTGATAACAGTCGATCAACCGTCATTGTTGAAAGCGGCTCCATCCCATCGATGTCCGTGGCTTTGCGTGGCCGCCCGTGGGGCCCACGTGGCCCGGCGGCGCTCAAATGTATGTCCTCGTCCACCGCCTGCCATTGGATCATGGGGGGCCTCCTATCACACGCTACAAATATCATCCCTGAGTCAGACATAAGTCCGGGAGCGGGACTTATAAAAAGCCAACCTCCAAAAAAATTTTAACAAAAACAAGTTGGAAACCTGGACTCCAAAAATCAAATGCTGGGAAACCATTACGCCATCTTGGAAATAACTGTCGAACTTTTTAGGGACTCCCATATGCAACAACTGGCAGACTGATTCGGACAGGAATTTAATTTCATGTGTGGGTGCAATTACAAAGCCATGTTGGTCGAGAGAAAAAAAACGTTTCTTTTTTCATACCAATGTTACAAAATACATCAAAATACCCTCCCAACATGTTATTCCCATTGCAATAGCCTCCTGGCCATAGCCTCCTGGCATACAAAATGACTAAATTCAGCAATCTGGGCCATGAATTTTCCATACCACCCATCAAGCATAGGACAGTCGGCGCCGGAGAGGCGACTCACTTTTGTTGAGTCATCTGCTGTGTAACGCTTCATGTTTAAAAAACAACGATTTGTTGCAATTGAGTGAAAAATCCCTCCAATTCAATGACCATGTTTCGCTGAAACATGTTTGCTGCTATGAATTTGCTGAATGTATTCTAAAACATCATTCCCGTTGGGATTGTATACCCATTCCGACAAACCTCACCCAACAGGGTGGTGCCCCAGTCATGGTTCTTGCTTTTAAACCACTAACTTGTTCGATAGGTCTACCATAAATCAAACAGTGAAATAAAAACTATACTTATCTCAACCAACTTGACGTAAATCAACATCAACCAACATCAATCCCCACAATCAATTTTTGTCTGGGTTAATTCACATCAGAAATCAACAATAATCAACATCAACATTCATCAACATTCATCAAGCATCAATCCCTATAGATCTTTCTTGGTTACCCTCTGGTAAACAAACAGTTTGCTATTGAAAATGGCCCAGTCGAAATAGTGGATTTGTTACCCATTAATAGCATGCTGATGTTCCATAGGCTAAACCATAGAAATAGTTGATTTACCCATTCAAAATGCTGATTTTCAACCATAGAAATAGTTGATTTACCCATTCAAAATGCTGATTTTCCCATGAGTTTTTTGTATGTTTACCAGGTCGGCGAGTTCCGAGAAAGTTCAATTCCCCAAATCCCGAGCGAAAAACATCACCAGCACATCACCAGCCCGGCCTTTTCCGGAACATGTCGAAGGGCCCGGGCACGGCCACCCAGGTCGAGGTGTTCCAAGCGATGCCGTACTGCCAGCCGTCTTCATCACCTACAGGTTGGAAGTGGTGGGGATACCTCAAGATATACCCTTAAACAAAGGATATTCTAATAATAATAATACCCCCCCCCAAAAAAAAATGGATAGATTTTAACCAACAAATGATGGTTTTATAATAGAGTTTCCATTTTCCATGGGCTTTTACATGATTTAACAAACAAAAATGGGACTTTTACATGAAATTTCATGGGGATTTAGAGTTGATAAGAGTTAAATTACGTTGTAACTTGGTGTTGAACAATGAACAAATTGGTTTATGATAGCTATAAGTGTAGTTGGATGGCTCAAAACAACTCATAACTGAGGGGGCCACAGTGTAGTAATCTAACAGTTTGCTGAGGTATAGATGGCATACCAACTCTATTTAACTCCCAACTTTCAACTGTTGTTGTTGTTGTTGTTGTGGTTGTGTCGTTGCTGTTGTTTTCCACATCGAATTTTCGGCCATCAAACCACCGGAGTTGTGGGGTCAATCTTTGCCACGGGGAAAAAGACACAGAGTGGTTCATAGTGCACGCACAAATACAAATACATATACAGCATATACATACGCATACACATGTACATATTATATATATATGTGTGTGTATGTTACAGTAATATTTATATATACATATATATATATATATCCCCCCTTTAAGGGGGGGGGTGGGGGGGTGGTAAAAACTGAAATATTTCAAAAAGGGGGGGTGTCCCCCCCGCCCCACACCTAGAAAATATCTCAGCTAAAAAAATCTGGTTTATAATGGTCTCTCCAGGGCCTGGTTGAATGCATGCATGTATGTATATATGTATGTACGTACGTCGAAAATGAAAGGGTGTGCAATACCATCTCTGGGCTAAAATGTGGCATCCAAAGGACCCCCCCCACTTCTTTTGGAACCCCAAAAAACATGTGGGGGGGGGGGTATATTTCATGTGGTCAGGTGAAATATTTCTGAGAAATGTCTTGTCCTACCCCTCCCCAAATATTCCAGGGTTAAAGGGGGGGATATATATATACATATATATATATATATATGTATACATTATACACATTAAGTAAGATAAGCTCAGCTAGGAAACAACATATGCATCTTATAGCAAAAAGATCCAAAAGTACCATCTGGTTATTTAACATAGCTGATAGCTATGGAGAATCACCATTTTATAGCTAGGTAAACCATCTATTTCTATGGGCCATCAACAAACCATGGCTATGTTGGTCATAACCAGAGGGTAGCCAACCAAGACTTACCCTCTGATAAACTAACATAACTATGGAAAATCACAATTTTTAATGGGAAAACTCACTATCAATCACCATTTTTAATAGCTATGTTAGTCATAACCAGAGGGTACCTAGAAAATGCAGGTAGTTCCACCTTGACTTCGGTCGATGTGCCAAGGCGAGTACCTCGGGACCCATGGGACCAATAACTGGAGAACTGGTGATGCAGATTGAACCAGGATTTAACAGTCAACAAATGTCACATTTTATCACAGCTATGTTAGATTGACATGATTTTATGGAATATGATTGCTGACCCCATAATTGCCATAGGCGTTAGATATTTAGATAATATAGACCCATATTATTGTAACCAAAAAACGCATGATTTTGTTTTACATGTTTTTACATCCGATATAAAATCAACTTGAATTCGCAGACCCTGGTTGCCCTGGTTGATAAGATGAAGGTGGAACATCTCCCATTTCGCTGAATTTCTGTCGGGGAAATCGTCACCGGAAACATAGTTTTCCCATGAAATGCAGGGGTTCTGCATTGTAGATGACTTTGTACATCTTCGTGTTGTCTCTGATTTTTCCTCATGCCAGGTTAGATTTTCCACAGAATATGGATGAAACAATGTGATGCATGCATCCCCCATATTCAATATTTTCAGGTCATCGGATGTGATCATCGCAATTCTTGGGATAGAATACCAGGGAATACCAACACATGTAGAACCACGAGCCAAGTCATTTGTTCATGTGTTCTGCCCGTCATGGATGAATTAAATAACCCGGAAATATCTGGGTCATCTTTCGTCAGGGTACCAGGTGAATGTGGCCTGAACACCTACGTGTTCAGTTGCTTACTCAGGCCTGTTCATAACAAACCTTGTACCCTTGGATACTTGGTGTTGTTGTTGGGGCTAAATGCATCAGCATCTTCAACAACACAAGCTCGAACACCGATAGATGAATTTTCCTGCAAGATTACCTGTGAACAATGGACTGTCCACCCCGGTTCATGCGAGCTTTTGTAGATAACGATAAACCATTATATAGTGATGTTTGCATCGAGAAAAGTCCAATATCACATTCTGCGGCCCTTTCCTGATGGTTTTCCTTACATTGGTTTGTTTTTGGTGGGAACAACCACTTTCGTTGGATGGGAACAACAACCACTTTCGTTGGATGGGAACAACAACCCTCAAAAAGTGGTTGTTGTTCCCATCCGAAAATCAACCCAGCTGCGGCTGGTAGAGGCTTTTGTCCAGCTCCACGGGTGGGATGCGCCTGACTGATCAACGGGAGATCTCAAGGATCCAATTTATGGAGGTACGTTAGTACCATATTTTTGGCCATATTTTGGGGGTATATCCCCTGAAATTTAGGCCTGAATTTTAGGCCTTATATATGGTAGGTAGCTCCAATTTGGGTTCCTGGAATGGCCATTGAGCTGATGCGAAACCTCTGGGGTTGACTAAGTTGACTATGGCACCGCAACAATCTTTGGTAGTTCAGAAAGAATTCATCTTTTGCTGGTGATGGCTAGTTTCAGCAAACAACTAAAGGATTGAACTACCCATCCACGGTTGGGGATGATGGGAAACACAAAATCATTTTAGCAAGCTATTGTCTCCAAGAGTGCTGGTCATCAAGCTATTGTTTCTTGGGAGGAAAAAAATAATTTAATCATTATATTATATCTAAAAAAACGCTTGTTTATGGGTTGTTGGAAAGCTGGGTCTTGAAACTTCAAAGAACTAACCATTTGATACATATTGAAGATGTGGGAAAACCAAATGTAATAAACCATCCGCAATGTGGGTATATATGTTGATAAATCAACCAAATAGTAGACAAACACATGGTGAAACATCATTGGTGTTAATCTCTTTGTATTGAATAGTTGCCATACATCAAGAATCTCTGACGGTTGGTGATGTCTTCATGTGTCATGAGGTTTGTGTTGTATACTCGAATTACGTGTTTTCAAATCACCTGATTTACAGTTGAAATTCAATCAATCCACATCTTCGCATGGGAAACACAAAAAAACTGTGACCAATGATATGCGTGGTTGCAACCCAATTGCTCACTGGTAAACAAACAAATGATATATTGGCGCTTAAAAATCCAGTGTTGCAGTGGTGAACATCCAATTGTGACCCAAAATGACTGGACTGTCTCAAAGATAAATGATATGGGACAAATATTATATATATATGTCACTAACCCAATTTACCCATTGGAATTATATAATTTACGCAATCATCATAATCCAGCTGTTTTTTGTCGCAGAGGCAAAAACAATGGTACAATGCTACCCTCTGGTAATCAAACATGACCACCAAAATATCCTGCCAGTGATTGATTATTTTCCCATTTCCCGCCCACTTAGTTCGGAGATTACCCATGTTTGATACCCATTTGTACCTATATATCCTATATCATATCCCCCATGATTTCTCATATTTTCCATATCTTTCAGGGTTAAAACATGATCAAAAAACATCTTTTGTCCATGGTTTCCACATGTAAGTGGCACATTTCCCATATGTTCCATATCTAACTCATGTTTTTTTCTCACGGTGTAATTCCCAGTGGAAAAGCCCATGGTTTCCACGAAAAGTGAACCTGTTCACCGCCAGCTGTTTGTCGCCGGGGATGAGATGTGGATGACGACAGCCACTGGAGTCCAGCCACCTGCCGTAAGGCCGGCGTAAGGCCTGCGTCAACTTAGCGCCTCAGCTTAGAGGATAGATATAGAACCATGGTTAGATGGTTAGATATATGCTTAGATATATGGTTAGTCAGATGGATCGTATATTCTTATATACTCTTATCTATCTAAGCATCTAACTAAGTAACTAACTGACTAACTGACTGACTAAGTGACTAATTGACTAACTAAGAAACTAACTGACTAATTAACTCAGCAACTAACTAACTAGGTAACTAACCAACTAACTAATTTATCATAATATATCTATCTACATCTATCTACCTAATCTGTATCTAATCTAGTCTATCGTTCCATGCTGAACTCATTTGTAAGCTTGTTTGCTCACAACCCCTTTAGCATCATTTAGCTCATCTGATCAAAGAAGGGAATCATCCAAGGGACAAAAAACAGGGTTGCTGTGGATAGTACATGATGTATCCACGTAAATTAGAACGCTTAGAATACTGAAATCGACAAAAACACACAGCAGGAAGGCACAGGAAGTCCCCATCAGTGGTTACTCGTTCGCAACGCCATCCAAATTCACACCTTTCACCGCTGCAGGCACCATTTTCTTCCGCCATCATCGGTGCCCTCGGTATCCCTCGGTGGCTCTGCGTTCCGAAAGCGTTCCGCTTCCGCCCCGCAGAGGCCGGAGCCCACACGGTACTCCGCCGGCGCGCGTTTGCGGATCAGCTCTGTCCAGCGGTCGCAATCCAAATGCAAAAACTGCCTGCAGGGACTCAGGGAACACTGCACGAAATATTGGCGAACTTGAACTCAGATTAGATTGTTTATGTGTTTTACGCATTTGAAAAGATCACTTGGGATGATGTTGATATGTGCATATATATATAATATGTATATATGGCTAGAGTTGCTTTGAATGTATTGAAAGGTTAGGATATGTTGATTTATATTGTTAAAGTTCGGCACAACTTACCTGATATTTTCGGGGCAAGTGATGAACATCGGAAAATCATCACACTGGATGTAGCTGGTGATCCTAACCCTGGGTATAATAAGCCCCCAGCAGCATGTTATTCCAAATCAAACTGGGGTATAATCATGTATAATCCCCATACTAAGCATATACTAAGTATATACTAAGCATTTACTTGGTGGAATGATGCTCCAAGATATTGGAATGCATTCAACCTGGCACATTCTGTGTGATCCTTGCCCTTTGCTTCTCAGAACTTCTTTGAAGAAACATTTTGCTGGACACCCCTCTTCTTTGGGGCTACCATCTAGTAATCTAACATAGCAGATCATAGCAGCTATGAAAAGTCACCATGTCTAATCGATAGGAAAACCATGGAACTAAATGGGTCATTGCCCGCGGCTATGTTAAACTATCAAAAGGTTCAAAGGATTGATTTGTAGCCTCTCGTAATATAACACGGCTTGGTGCAGAACCTCCTCGCTATAGTTCGATGAATTTCCCGGCGAAATAACCCCAATTTCGTTCGGGGATTTTCCAGCTTGCGATTTTTGAGACCCATGTATACCCAGTATGAATCCCCATGGGAAATCCCTGATTTCCCCACATTTCCCACATGTTTCACGGTCAAATGATGGTTATACCGTTATACCTGCTTTATATGAAGGATGTAGAATAAATAAATAGCCCTCCTTATTAAAAAAAAAAAACAGCCATCCTTATATAAATATATGGTATTTTCCTGATCCGAATCCATTGACTCTTTGAGTATTGGCCAAGAGACTGGGTGAAACTGCGGTTGAAACTGCTCTCGGATCGATTCATGATCCGGGCCAGAACCTAGGTGAGGAAACTTAAATAACATCAAATAACGCATTATCCATACTAATCGATGCCTAAATGTTATATTTCTGGACCATATATGGAACATTATCATTTATAACGCATTTAAATAACATCATGGTGAGAAATTTAATGATGCCTACCATTATAATGTGGAACATATACGGAAGTTTCAATAGGAATATCATCCACAAAATTCCACAAATGGCTGTGGTTTAATGGGAATGTCAGGCCCAGGGAGGTTCATCCTGGGGGTTATACCACAATGATAATGACTTGCGATCATCAGGGTGATTTTTTTTCCAGCTACCAAGTGGAATGATCCTCAAGTAGGGAAGTGCCTGAGATAAGGAATATCCGGCAGTACCTCCATCTTAGGTACCCGAATGGGCCATTGATGCAGGCATAGAAGGGGCAATTTCAAGATGCTCAGCACTTTTCCAGGGAACAATGGGTGTAGAATAGTTTTTGTTTTTTTTTGCCTCAGGTTTTGGATTTTTTTTGGGCTTTCTTTCCCGGTACCATTTGCCTTGTATTTGGCCATGTTTGCCTTCCATTTTGCATGGTATTTGTCACATTTTGGCATTTCAACCTCTCATTTGCATGGTATTTGCTACATTTTGGTGCTTCAAACGTTCATGTGGGTCTCTTGAGGGTTCTTTAAGCTTTCACTTAGGGTCTCATTTAAGGTTTCATTTGGGGTTTCATTTAGGGTTTTATTTAGGGCTTCATCTTGGGTTTCATTTAGGGTTTCTTTACGGTTTCATTTAGGGTCTCTGCCGGGTTCGGGTTTCTTTAGAGTTTCATTTAGGGTTTTTTACCGGTTTTCTCTTATCAGGATTTCTTATCAGGAGTTCTAAACGTTCAAATGGGTTTCTTTTGGGCTTCTTTAGGGTTTCATTTAGGGTTTCTTTAGCGTTTCTTTAGGGTTTCGTTTAGGGTTTCATTTAGGGTTTCATTAAGGGTTTCATTTAGTGTTTATTTAGGGTTTCAGTTTGGGTTTGATTTAGGGTCTCATTTAAGGCTTCTTTAGGGTTTCATTTAGGGTTTCTTTAGGATTTCATTTAAGCTTTCTTTAGGGTTTCATTCCAGGGTTTCTTATCAGGATTTCTTTTCACGATTTCTAAACGTTCAAGTAGGTTCCTTTAGGGTTTCATTTGTGGTTTCTTTAGGGTTTCATTTATGTTTTTTTTAGGATTAATTTATGGTTTCTTTAGGGTTCATTTATGGTTTCTTTAGGGTTCATTTAGGGTTTCATGTAGGGTTTCTTATCAGGATTTCTTTAGGGTTTCTTTGGGTTTCACACAGAAGTACAAAAGCAGAGAAACAGGGAAAACAGAGAAGCAGAAAAGCAAAAAAACAGAGAAACAGGAAAGCATAGAACCAGGAACCCCAAAAACAATTCCAAAACCTGCCGCGAAAAAAAAAAAAATAATAAATAAATAGCCCTCCGGGAACAATGGGGCAACTTCAAGGTGCTTAGCACTTTTTCCAGGGAACAATGATACTCATGTTCACATCATGCATATGTAAAAGCCACAGAATTTTTCCCTTCCCCCATTCATGTTCAACATCCCCTTATAAACCCATGGTAAACAGTAGGGGATTTACACATCTTCAGAACCATGGGCCGGGGGATATGGGACATAAAACAGCAGGGGTACCTTTTAGGTGGATTGCAATGGACCCATGCCATCGAGATTTGCATGAAGTAAACTCAGCAATTTTTACGCCGTACGTTTGGACGTTTGGCAATGTAGAGTGCTATAATTCACAATACCCCCTAAAATCCCCTAAACATATATATATATATATCGGGATTGTAGATTACTTATATAGGGTTTACCACATTAATCAACATGTGTTAAACCACTACTTGTTCCCTTTATTTTTAAAAGCCGTATGAGCCCCGCAGCCGTATGAACGCGTCCATCAAAGTAGACTTTGTCCAAAACTGCGAGGTCACAGTGGTCCTTGGCCACGGGCACTACATGACAGGAGGTACATCGCAAGCCTGCGACGCGACAGTCCTGCGGCAATAGACGAAGAAATCACCGGCAAATGGATTGGTAGCAAAAAAGGGAACATGAAACCATGGTTTTGTCCCCAAATATTCTACATATATATATATATCTATCTATCTATCTATCTCTCTCTCTCTGATCTATAATATATATATATATATATATATCACATATTTATATATATATATATACAATATGGGTTTGCATTTTCCCCGAAACCAAATTTGGATAACTTTGGGAAGTGGGTCATTTGGGTATGGGTCAATACTATGAACCCCCCCAAAAGAAAATTTAATGCTAAGCATAACAAGTGGGCCCACTAGTGATCAAATCACCATTCTTCCTACTTGGATGAGTGGCACAGGTTGTTCAGTTCTGTGCAGGGTCAGTTTGAGAATAATTGGAATATAATCCATGAAATGGAGGCCTACAAAGGGTCGTAATCAAGTTGGATACAAGATCAGTGGCAGATGTTGCCAGCTTTGTTGGAGATGTTGCTTTGGTGTTCTCGACTTTAATGATTACTGATAACAGACTGGGCTAGTAACCGGCTAGTAAAGGGGGGAACGGTGAACACTTAACAACACTACCAAACAATGCCTGTCACTTACCAACAGTATCAGGCAACCCCTGTCCTTCGAAGCAAGTTGCAGTCCATACCCTCCTGCTGACATTGCCACTCCTTTGTCTGCAGCTTTGTTCACAGCACCACTTCACGACAAAACAATCATGCAAGTAAACACATTCACCATTGAATACAATGTTGTTATGAGGTTACTTTCGGGTTTGCCACATCGAACACCCACTACATTGATCTACGTTGTAGTTGTGTTGGATGCACACACCCCCCCAAAAAAAATGTATGGGTTCCCGACGTTTCAGTCTGACAAGCTCCCTTGATATTCCAGATCAGTTCCAAACAATTTGCCAGCCTCACTCACTTATAGGGCAGTTTTGGGGGCCATCATGATCCGTCCTGTATTTTCATGACTTACCGGAACAGTCCACTTCGAAACAGGACAAAGCACTTAACAATGGGTGAAATAGTGTGCTTCACATATATATATACATATTATGCATATACATTTACTCATTCACTGAATTTAGCGTGTGTATGACATACATACCAACATTATATACATATACATTTACATAAAAAAATATCACATATATATATAATATACTATATAGTATAATATATGTATATTATATGTATATTATATATATAAACACCGCATGTACCCCCTGGTAAACTAACATAACTATGGAAAATCACAATTTTTCATGGGAAAATTCACTATTTCTATGGGCCATTTTCCATAGCTTTTTGTATGTTTACCAGAGGGTATTCCATGTCGTGTTTGAACCATTGACACACCGCCCAGGCGGGGCGGTAAGTCCAGTCTAAGTCTCTGGAAAGGTTAAAGCTCCACATGGGCGGCACATCCTTCAAGTAAATCGCCTCAGGAGATTGACTTAAAAACTCACGTCAAGTCGAAATCGTTTTGGCTGGCAACCCCCAATAAAGAAAGAACTAACATCACATATATATATATATATGGTTGGTGGTTAAAAAGAACATCTTGAAACATATGAGTTCGTCAATGGGAACGATTATCCCATATATTATCCATTCTGGAAAATAAAATATGTTTGAAACCACTATCCATATATATATATATCATACGTTTATTAAGTTATATAAATTATATAAACGTTAATATAATCATCATCGTCACTATTCCAGTATGATTTCACTGCTCTATATTTTTTCCGGGGTGCTATGGGTCACTAATTACATCACAATTACTTGACAATGCCCGAAGCAGCCGACAAGAATGAACACAAGGGTCCAATTCCCAAAAGATGTAGAACCCGCAAGTTACCTTCTTCCGTGGGTAGAACCGACTGACACCTATATCCCATAGGATCCATGTATGGCATATATGCTAACATTTGGGGTATATTGATGGTAAATGTTACCATATATAGCATACATGGATCCTATGGATACTATATATCTGAAACAAGGACCACAAGACCATCCCGCTCACAGATACTCCAGCGGCAACAAACCTTGCCTTCCTCCCTCAGCCAAAAAAAACATGTACACGGTCTGCATTTATATAATTACAATAACCACATAAGAGACCAAATCAACCTACTTTTCATGGACTCCTATCCCTATTTGACTTAGTTCAATCATCATGAAATTCTCTTGTTGAACTCGCCCTATTCATGAGTTGTTGCACACCCTACGTTTGACTGACGTTCTAGTAGCAACTCCTTCCCCCAAAAGATCTAAGGTCGCATGAAAAAAAACATAACTCACCTTGTGCATCCCTATTTTCCCAGCTTGGATGTGCATCCCAGTTAGGATCCGTGGTTTATAATCCATATGTAACCCATATTTCATCCCAGATATAAGTGGGAATATTCCATATATAACTGGGGGTATAATCCATTTACCTAGTGGGATGCACCTATCAATTTCATGCAATTTTTGATATATTTGGAAGTTTCAAATAATGTCAACCCCGGATTAATAAACCATGGTTTATTAATTATAGGGGGTATTCCCCCCAATAGTCATGATTTGATACTTTGTTATGGTACCCTCCCAATTAAACAGCCGTTTGGGGTTTATTAATCCGGGGTTGAGATTACGCGAGGTACCCCATTTCTTCATCCAAGTCATTGATCCCAGCCACATCGGGTCTCACCTTGATGAAAGCCTCATAAAAGCGTCCATGCTCCAGCTGAAAGCTGTCCAAGACGTAGTCTAAGGCCACGTCCAAACGACGACATTGCGAGAAGCTGCCTTCAACAAACATCTGATGGCTATATGATAGCTATATGTATGTATACTGTATATGTATATATTATCTGGGAAAATTATAATATTTCACTAACCTGAATTGTTGGGCCCATTTGGAGATGATTTCCCTCAAATAAACCATGATTTCCAGTGAGAGCGAACGGTGAGGTCGTGATGAAATTTACCCAGAATCATATCATAAATCACTGCCTGGTGGTATTTTACCCTTAAATCACTGGTTGCTGGTATGATAGCTATATTATGGCTATATGATAGCTATTAGTATATATTATGTGTGGTTTTTCTCTGGGTTTTCTTTGGGATATATTCGATGTATTACCATATAGTTTTTCATCGGGAGATCGTGGGATTTCACCATGGGGGTGTTGGCTTGGTGGCTATGACTGTGCAGCAAAACATAAGGATCAAGCAACATAAATGGTGATTTTACGTAAATAAATAGAAGATAATAGAAGTATAGGAACAACGAAAAAGTGATTAAAGGGTGGAGTTGATCATGTTTTTAAGGGGCTAAACAACCATCGAATATATGGAGATGTAATCCATAAATCTGCAAGAAGGCCCCAAAAAACGATCATTGATTCGGTGGAACCAAGTAGGCTACTTGTTGGATTTAAACATGGGCATTTCCTTGTCCTTGTCCGACCGTTTTTGTTGCTATTGTTGGATGGGGCTACAAACAGTCAGCCGGTTGACCGGTTGACCTTTAGATCTTGTGATATGGCAGCACCGCCGGTTGACCTTAGCCTATCCCTCCACAATATGGCCTCATGTGATATGGCACACAGTTGTGACCCCCTCAACAGGTACAAATGGGATGAAATAACTCCTGTAAGTGAGTTTATATATCATGAAAGAAGCCAGTTGTAACTGTTAAAGGGCCAAAACTGCAATAAATCCTATACATCCATTTCGGGTGCTGGGAATGTTTTTTGGTGCAATTTCCAAGTGCCTTGACTGAAAGACCGCCTGCATGTGGACCTTGCGTAGGTTTGATGTGGACTTTCAGTACAGGCACGTGGGAATAGCACAAAAAATCATTCCCAGCACCACAAATGGATGTACATGATTTGTTGCAGTCATGGCCCTTTAACAGTTGTAGTTGGCTTATTCCATGACATATATAATCAGTTAAATTACATGGATGCCTCTCCCTTCTCATTACATGGATGCCTCTCCCTTCTCACAATGCTGCTTTCCCATGTCCATGTTGGAGTACCAAAAGGATCCAAAAGGTACAATGGAGCTGGGGTCAAACACGTTTTTCCATATTTTTTCAATAACTGGACCGTTACGAAATGCCCACGAATGGCCGCGAACTCAAGTGAAAGACATTGGAAAATGCTGTAGAAACGAAGATATGCAGGCCATACATCGACGTCAAACTCCCTTCTTCAGACAAAAAAATGCCTGAGCGACTACTAATTGAACCGGCTTTAGCATTGAATCTGGCAATCTCAAAATCAAATAATTGTCAATAGTGTATTGTGGTCATCAAACCTTGACATCTAGAACAGTTTGTCTAGTTCATCACCTTAACAGTATAAGTATAAGTCATTTTGTTACACCGACAGAGTGCAGCCAATGGTGCGCGCGGAACGCATGGAGCAGTTCCCGGGTTGCGGATAGACAGCTGGCATGAAGTTGACGTAGACGGGATTCAGAAGTTCAATGCATGGTTGCATCATCTGCTTGACGTACCTTTCAATGGCCATTTCAGGAACCTAAATTGGAGGTACCGACCATATATAAGGCCTATTTTTTAGGCCTATGTAAAGGAATATCCCCACAAAATATAGCCAAAAATATGGTACTAACGTACCTCCATTTTAGGATCCTGAAGATCTCCCATTGAACCTTGGGAGGTTAGAAACCCAAACGCACCTCGGCAGTTGAAAAACATTGAAAAACCATCCGATTAACCATCCGATTGCACTTGGTGCCCCCGCCAGTTATAAGTTGGGTTAGATTCGCCCCAGTAACTAGTTCGTTATTTGCGTACCATAAACATCCATAAACCATATAGTGAAATTGGAGTTATGTGAACCCCAACTTAGCGTTCACGAACGGGGGCCTCACATTGTATGTAAGCCCCAACGTAAGGGGTAATTTTTTCGAGGTACCTGAAGGATGGATGATGTGAATTTGGATTCGGCATGGATTCGGCTGCCAATCTTTATCGGGTCTGCATCCCAGTTAGGAACTACTAAAAACCATATAACCCAGTGATATTTGATATACGATGATATACCGCACTTATAAGTATATAACATAGTATACTATCTTAACTATCAGTCAGATATATGATATATTCCAGTTATGAGTGGGACGCAAGTAGGACCCTGAAAAAAAAAAATCCAAGTTGGCACCAAGAAGCCGATGCGGCAACCCTCCACCAACCTTCGCATCCGTCTCCACAAGCGACAAAAAGAGAAAGACCTCAAACAAAAAATCATGGGAACATGGGTCATGCCAGCCATGCCACCCTGGTTTATGGCCTTATGGACGTGAAAGTCCCAAATATAGGAATATATATATATATATATATGTAGGAATAGGAATATATATATATACATATATATATACATGTATACACATACATATACATATATGTATATATATACATATATATATATATACATATATATATACATTACGTGAATGAAAAAAAGGTTTTGATCCATCCCCACATGAAAGGACCTTGAGAAAAAATAAGAAAAATCCCACATACCCACAGAGCATGCCCCTCCACTTGAAGAGAGCATCGAAAGGATTCCTTTCACTTGGGGTATGCTCCAAAGTATGTTCCATTCATCTTAGAAAACCTATTTTTGGCCAAAGAACTTGGACATAGCCCCCGGCAATCAAACATAGCGTGCTGGAAAAGCCATCATTTAGTTTGATGATCTTTCCATTAAAACCTCCATTTATTTCATGGAATTTCACATGCCATGTGTAAATACCGGAGGGCCCTGACAGGCCACATCATTTGCATCTTGACACAGGTTTTTAGTTCGCAGAACTCTGCGACTCTGCGGCACACCCAAAAAACTCCTTCTTAGCCACAGTTGTTGTTAAATGCTACCCTCTGGTGAACTAACATAGCAATGGAAAATCATCATTGTTAATGGGAAAATCCACTATAAATGGCCATTTTCAATTGCTATGTTAGTTCACCAGAGGGTATGTATATAGTTGCATGTCAAAACACATGCATGCAAAATACAGTATGACATATATGACATATGGTTTCCTAATAATGTGTTCACCACGTTATCAGTCATTAAGAAAATGCATCGGCTTGCTGGAAAATCCCCAAATTTGATCCATGATTTGTCTAAAACTTTGCGAGCTAAGAAATCCGAATTGGACTACGCTCACCATATTTTATCTATTCCCATAGGATCCATGGTGCTAGTGTATATGCTAACATTTGGGGTATATTGATGGTAAATGTTACCATATATATATAGAGCATACATGGATCCTATGGGATTTGTAGACTGTAGATGATTATCCCACATTTTTCTATTACGGGTTTGGATGTTCCATTTTTTGTAGATACTTTGCTCATCTTTTCTTCCCTCAGGAACCTCACACAATGTGCTGCCCCTCAGTCATGTGTGTTTCAACCAACATGTTTCAACCAAATCTTGGCTAACTGGGGCATCATCTTGATAAAATCCCATGAAATCACCATTGTCTTTCTTCAAATTCCATGAGCATCCCATTAAACCACGTTTTTTGTATCTTCAGTTCAATTGATAGATGATGTTCCATGATTTTCCCACTGAAATGCCAATTTTCCCTCGGATTTCCCAAGCGGATTTCCCACGCCCTTCGGCGGCTCCGCCTCCACTTTCCACTGCGGAGGCTGGTCCTGATCCTTGAGCAAAGCGTCGACTAACCTCGTCTTGATATTCCTGCGGCTGGTTTTTGATGTGGCCTGCACCCCTGGCAGCCAGGGGTTACCACATGAAAAATGATGCTGAACCCCTCATGTTTTCCAAGTTTACTACTTTTCAATATGTTTGAGGCTTGCTATGCAGAGGGGGAGAGATAGAGAAAGATGATTTTAATATGATTATAAGATAACTGACATCTATAATATCACACGTGTACATATATTTATACAGTACAGTTACCGATATAATCTGATACATCCTTGCTTGATCAACTAGTTCTGGGCATTGGAACATGAACACCATCCAACTGTTTAACCACCGAGGGCGGACTTCCCAGCGGAAATTTATGATCATCACCCATATTTAACATCATATTGGGCCCCATACAATCATCAAAGAAGAGGGCTTTTAAAGACCTTTAGCTGCACTGCGAAACATGCTGAGTCACATGCTGAAACTAGCACCAAGATTCTCACAAACCATCATCCAGGGAAGTGATCTGGCATGGCCCACGATCAACAAAGCTGCCAGCTTGATCTGTTGAGAAGGCTGTCCTTGGATCCGCTGATCGCTGGGGTACCCTGGTCACTTGGTCACCCAAGGTACCAAAATTGCTGATCAAATGGGAAAACCAACCATGAAATTTGGGGGACCAAAATGTTCAGAAACACCCCAACTGCTCAATTTCTTGGGAAATCAGAAAATCTGCAATTCAGTACTTCCAGATTTCCGGCAGCCTTCGATTGAGTGAGAGAGTTTTCCAACGTCCCCGTCCATCCCTTCGATCCCTTCGCAGCGAGGTCCATCCAGGACATCAGCAGGTTTCCGCTGACGACCAGGACTATGCAACAAAGTAGGAGATGTCTCCAGCTCATCACATCTAGCCTCTGGTTATGTCAAAATAGCTATTGAAAATGACCATTTATAGTGGATTTTCCCATTGAAAATGGTGATTTTCCATAGTTATGTTAAATTACCAGAGGGTAGCCACATCTAGCCTGCATCATGGCCATCATCGGTGATGAACTCCATCAACTGGAAGTTTTTTTTGCCGCTTAAATGGAGAATGCGGCTGTCCAAATGTGTGTGTTTTCTGAAGCATTGCGTAGCCATTTTTCTGCCAACATGATGTACAAGTCTACACAATGAGATCAATAAGGTCGACCTCCAATTTTCATAGCCCAATCCACTGGTTGAGCCTTGATTCAACCACGAGATTTTCCCATGAATCCAAAATTATATGTTGCATGTATGTCACAAAAATGCCAACATGCTCCTAGTTTTTCCCAATCTCAGTGAATAATTAAATATGCCAGGCCATCCATGAAATCGCTTTGAAATACATATCAATATCGCAGAATGTTCCACTCTAAAGCTTGAACCTCTCAAATTGACTGCAAGCAAGGCCGTGCCGTGGTGAAGTGCATCTTGAAGTGCGGACGGGTTGCCCTTCTGGAACATTCGTTCTGTGAAATATCATATCCCATAGGATCCATGGTGCTGGTATATATATGCTAACATTTGGGGTATATTGATGGTAAATGTTACCATATCTATCCATATATAGCATACATGGATCCTATGGGCATCAATTTATATAGAATCTATATGATCTTCGCGGCTTTCATTTCAGTATGTTACAGGTTTCCAGTGATTTTTTGATTTCCACTTGTGTCCTATACAACAACGATCTTAAATTTTCATCCATCGCGCCCATCTGCACCAATGCCTCCAACTGGTCTCGGTTTCAATCATGGAGCCCCAGTTAGGTGTCTTCCATTCTTTGGACACCTCGCAGTCGAGTCTGAGTCGATTTCAGCTTGCTTGTTGTAAGCAAAAAAGGGAAACTTGTTCCTGCTTCCTGCTAGAAACAAAAGAAACACCGTGACTTTACCAAAATTCATTTAGCCAGCCTTTTGACACTAACCAACATATACGCCAAAATATATACATGTATGAGCACAATGACATACTTTTGACACTACACAGATCACACATAACACATACCATCTGGTTATTTAACATGGCATGGAAAATCCCAACCATAAACGGAGGTTTCTAGCTGGAAAAAATATCTATTTCTATGGACCATCAACAAACCATGGCTATGTTAGTCATAACCAGAGGGTATATCCCATTGAAATCCCATTGAATCACTATAAATTCCACATTAAATCCCATTAAATCCCATTAAAATCCCATAAAATCCCTATAAAATCCCATTGAATCACTATAAAATCCCATTGAATCCCTATAAAATCCCATTGAATCCCTATAAAATCCCATTGAATCACTATAAAATCCCATTGAATCCCTATAAAATCCCATTGAATCCCTATAAAATCCCAGAGAATCCCTACAAAATCCCATGGAATCCCTATAAAATCCCATTGAATCCCTATAAAATCCCATTGAATCCCTATAAAATCTCATTGAATCCCTATAAAATCCCATTGAATCCCTATAAAATCCCATTGAATCCCTATAAAATCCCATTGAATCCCTATAAAATCCCATTGAATCCCTATAAAATCCCAGAGAATCCCTACAAAATCCCATGGAATCCCTACAAAATCCCATGGAATCCCTCTAAAATCCCATTGAATCCCTATAAAATCCCATTGAATCCCTATAAAATCCCATTGAATCCCTATAAAATCCCATTGAATCACTATAAAATCCCATTGAATCCCTATAAAATCCCATTGAATCCCTATAAAATCCCATTGAATCCCTATAAAATCCCATTGAATCCCTATAAAATCCCATTGAATCCCTATAAAATCCCATTGAA
>Ga0126342_10003259_pt1 | contig 26627 bp, 32 predicted proteins | sample Cyp1metagenome_FD_92528 | JGI IMG/M metagenome (GOLD analysis project Ga0126342, IMG submission 92528) | Coral microbial communities from Lord Howe Island, Old Settlement Bay, Australia - Cyphastrea 1 metagenome | ecosystem: Host-associated > Invertebrates > Cnidaria > Coral ...
CCTGTTTGCTAGTTGAAAACTACTCAAACCAGTTTGAAAACCAAACACTTCAGTTTGCACCATGTAACACACATGGTGGACAGTTTACATGTCGAGGCTTTGGTTCGCAGGAAAAATAGATAAATTCAGATTGATGGCAAAGTTCGACTTCAGAACTTCAGCCAAACTTTGAGGCGGGGTGTCAAACATGTTTAGCATGACCACCCTGCTGCATGGATGACACGCACAAATCAAACTGTCATGAGACACAATACCTGTTTCCCGGCAATCACAGTGGCTCGAGAAGCCTTTGGAAAAGGTGCAACTCTGCTGTGCTCCACAACTTAGCATATCCAAATGCACCGAAAATATCAATGTATGACAGATTAGGACAAAACCTGACTGGTCACCATGTCTCCTTGGGCGATGTATTTTCAACGGGGCCGGACCATGGTACCAAGTGCTGCCAAGAGGGATTAAATGTCATTCGTCCCGCTTCTTTACATTATCATGGCTGCATGGTCAATGTTGAAACGTATCATTTCAAACACATCACGTTCCAACACGGCATACAACGCAGCCGTTTTGTAGACAAAAAATCTTCGGATCTTTTATGTGATTTTTTGTGTTGGTTGTCTTGTCTTGGCATCCAGAGGCACACTGGCGTGTATATCCATGCGCCCATTCATGCATGGATATCTGACGAACAGTCTCCTTCCTCACTTTAGTCAAAGAGTGTAACTAGACACTAACCGTATGTATGCAACGCATGCTCGGAAGGGAAGTGTGATGAAAAATTTGTTTGGAATTTCTTTGAACCGAGCACGAACGTTGTGACTTGTTGATGCCGTTCAAAACTTTGGTTTTTGGTGCAAATAGTTCAACGTTTTTTTTCCTTCTGATGGGAAGACCTTAATAGTGCCTTCAAGGATCCTGTGTTATGCGCAATCACAGCCAATTCATGCAAGATATTGTCTTGGCATTTGCTCATTGAATGGGGTGCAATGGATGTATGTCGTGTATGTACGTCGTGTATGTACGTCGTGTACCTGAACCGTGGAAACGTGCTATGTCTGAGCTCAAGGAAATTCAAATCGTGTCTCATGAACATGTCACATGTAGGGCAACTGGAACCATGTTGATATCCGGTGGAGATTCGCAGTAATTTCGAGCTGTGCAAAGCAATTCGCAGTAACTTCATCGAGTAATTCGACTGGCAACTCGTTGTGTTCTGGACATTTCTGGACCGGCCTCCCAGCGGAGCTCCAGGACACATGTCTGAGGCGTAGAGGGGCTACCATGGATTAAAAAACATGGTCTATGTATATCAATGGTGAAACTGTTGATGATAACATCTACATTTGAAACACTTGTGATTACCCTTCACATTTTTTTTTCAGAAACATTTGATTATTTGTTGAACCACTTGCTTCGATAGTCATGGCATAGCATGTACTGAGTATACATAGCATAGTATGTCAGAGTCCATGGATGCTTGGGTATGCTTAAATGCCAGGCCGAGAGCGACGTCCAAGCGGTGTTTGCCTATGGCACCTTGCGTCGAGAGCTGAGTGTTCCTCCTCGCGTCGCAAAAACTTCGGCCTTCGGCCTTCGGCGCTGCGACGGCGACGCTCAGGGGGTGACCACAGCGAGAAGGGCGACGCTTGGGGAGTCATCACCACCACAGGCGCGAAGCGGCGCCACTGGGTTCACCCGGCAGCGCTGACTCATTGCTTTTTGTGAGGTGCTGCATGGATACGCGCGTCAGTGCCTGGCTTCCGCCTGTATCAAGAGGAGACCATGAACGAATTGATATATCATGATTATCATTATGTTGGATTTCTCAACATGTTTGGCATTTTTGAACACTGAGAGATCTGCTCCAAGCTGCTTCCCTGGAGGATGTTGCAACCTATCCCTTTGCTCTCCACACGGAGAAGCCGGAGGAGATTTTGCAACTGACGAGTCTTGTTTTCCACGCCAAAGAGCCATTTGCTCATCCATTTGCTGGGATGTCACATGAGTCTGTCATGATCGGTTCCATCACGTGGGATTCGAGGGTGGATCATTCCCAATTGTGGTCGAACGCTTGCAGTACTTGCAATCTGAGAGTCGAATTCTGGTGCCTGTTAGCTTTGCCGCAGGATATTTTGCATGGCAGAGCTGACATGCTTGAGAGATCTTGCGAGGGCAAAGTGCATCAAAGTGCGCTTCTCTTTTGGATCTTTTGGTTCTTGATCATTCTTGATCTGGTGTCAGGCACGCTCTTGATCTGGTCCCACAAGGATGCCAGGCGGTGAAGATTCGAAGCGATTGGAACACGGTCCCAACACGGTCCACGGTCGGTTAGGCAAGCGATCGACAGATGCGATTCGATCGAGGGCTTTGACCCACGGAGACCTGATGATGGGTTGTACCGCAGGACTCCCAGGCTGCATGGATGCTTTGAAGATTTTGAAGAGAGATGTGATTTCAGAGTCTTGAAATCAGAAGATTAAGATAGATTAAGTCTCTAAGTAAATGCTGGATGGCCGGACATTGCTACACATGTCTTGAAACATCTTGAAAACCTAGGTCGTGCGACGGTTGAGGTGCCTGCTGCCTGCTTGCAAGTCACGACCACGCGTTCATAATCGCATCATGTATATAGCAGCATTGGTTAGAATTGGTTGCAATGCAAATCCAGAAACTTCAGCGTAGATGCATTCGTTGAAGCATTCATGGGAGGTATACATGGCATTGTGCCTTCGATAAAAAGTAGTCTGTGAAATGCTGTGGATGCCGAATTGGTGTCGATTTTGCCAAGGTTGGGATGGAAGAATTGCTGAAAGCAAGCAAGGACAAACCTTGGCTGGAGGAGCTCCTGATTGGCAGTGCTCTTCCTCAGGACCCCACATCCGGACACTGTCAGATACCCAACATTTTCCTCTGCCCATCGAGGTGCTGAAAAGACGGCGGCAACAACTTCAGTTAAGTTGAGGCTTCCTTTCAAGATTCTGCAAACGAAGTTTCAACTATCATCAACTATCACAGTCACGAATCATGAGTCGGTTACTAGTTTGATCTTCTTTCACAACGCAGCAAACTTGTCGACCTTCTTGTGACGGCCCAAAAGCCACGGTGTCAAGTTGACCTTGCCAGGGCTTTCGTTTACCACCAGCCCATGGATGGACGGGAAAAGGAGGTGGTTTATTTTCCAAGTGCCTCGGTGAGCTTCGCAGTCTAAGCACATCGAACCATTTGCATTCATTTGCCGTCAACCGTGTATCACATGATTTTCATTAAGTTTTTGCATGATTTTTATTGATTTTATTGATCCATCATTCGCGCCCTACACTCTGTTTTGACGTATTTGAACCTGCAAACAGTCTCCGAGTCTCGTTGAGAAGTGTTTCACGTATTTTCAGTGAATTCACTCAGCGTATTGACTTCAGGTGGTGACTGGATCAGGTCAAGAGACAAAAAACCGCACGTCTGAGCCGTGCTGTACAAAGTGAAGAGCTGCATTGTTTGGATCCCTGTGGCCCAAAGAGTGGTGCCACTGGCGAAAAAAAAGGGTCGAGAAACGATGAGAAACGCGGAGAACATCGAAGCCAAAGGCACAGGAATTGCAGATCCACACGGTTGATTGTGTTTTCAAGAGCTGGCGGCTTTGCGATCTGCTCACAGCTTGAAAATAGATGCCACAAACAGAACATAGAACAGATCTCGACATTGAGGCGTGCGCTGACCAAACGACATCCCATCGTTTGAACCAAACGACTCTGACGCTTGCTCTACCGACTTCTCCCCTGAGCTCCGTCCCACGGTGCACATCCGTGAATCATCCGTGCACCGTGCTGGGAATCGTAAGTTCTTTCGTAAGTTATCGTACTGTTCTTTCTATGTTCTTTCACATCTTATCGTTTCTTCACGTTTTTCATATTTTCATATCAATTCACATCTTTCGTTCTGATGGCGCCAGCTGAGCTTGAGACCTATGAGCCTTGTCATCAATGTGGTGAAATATGCCCCAATTGAGGTTCCTAAAATGGATTGGCAGATATTTCCGGGATATGCTTAGACTTAATTAATTAAGATCGCTAGGCACGTCCAATTGAGGACAATTTTGGTTTAGAATGTTCCCTCAATTGCGAAGGAAAGGTTCCAATCGGTGTGGACAAGAGAGAAATTCATGCCAGATTTTTGTTCATTTTTTCACAGCTCAATGCCATCCAGATACCGAGGCCTTCAATGCAGTCGCAGACTCAAGGGCTTAGTTTGCAGCGAAATTCCTAGCGATTCCAGTATCATTGATATCATGATCTGAGGGGTGACCTCAGATATCCTCAGATCGTCCAGATCGTTTCAGGACATCAGCCAGTTGATGTCATTGATCATCAATGCTTTCTACACGAACAAAGAGATCTTTCTCAGAGAACTGCTCCTTGGCAGCAAACGTTTAACGGAAAACGGAAGTCGACACCCTTGAGGGCCGGAAGTTCCTGACTGCAATCCTGATTACAATGTGGAAGTGCAGCCCTGCTGGTTCTTGCGTTCTGCCAGCGCAGGATTTCGAATGCATCAGATGCGTTGGACAAGATTCAGTTTCAGGCCAAAACGTTGAAGTTCAGAAGCATCCAGAAGAATCCAGAAGCGAATTCGAACATTTATAGCTGAGGCTTTTATAATCTTTTAATCTTTTAATTTATAAATGTTTGCCACTCTAAATGATCCACTTTTACTCCTCTCTGGGAGCAGACCTCGGTGTACAGATCTCAAGTCGCACGCGAGTCGTTGCAGGCGGCACAAGATCCTTCCAAGCTCGAAGCGGAACCCAACCTCTGCATCAAGGCCAGTCACTTGAAATATCACAGATTAAACCTTTTGAATAGAATAATACCATATAAATAGATAGATAAATAGATAGATAAATAGATAGATAAATAGATAAATGAATAAATATACATATATATATATATATACACATAATACACGATACATACACATATAATATGAATATATATATATATATATTCATATTGTATATATGTATAATATAATACAATATGATATACACACACGCACACAATCTTATACTTTCGATTTCTTCAACACATTTTCTGAGTTTGGGTCAGTTGCAGATGTCAGCGTCAATGCACAGGTGACCCCTGATAAAGATGCTCCTGGCCCAGCATCGTTGGCCTTGCTTCTGATTCCTTCTGATGTGCAAAAATCACCGAAAATCTGGGAAACTGAGAGATTTTCCTGAGATTTACATGTAAAAAAACCTCTTTCTGGTGAAGCTGAGGCAGGGAGTGTCACTGTGGAGGACACCGGAATTGGCATGACCAGAGAGGACGCGAGTCATCGAGTCATTGGACCTGAACGGTGTCACGGTGGAACAACGGTGTTTTGCCGTTTTGCCGACTTGCCGAAACGTGACAGGAGATGATTAATCATTTAGGCACCATTGCCAAATCTGGCACCAAAGCTTTCATGGAGGTTTGGCAATTTGGGCATTGATGGGCATTTGGGCTTTTGAAGTGAAGCCACCGATGAAGTCAGTGAAATTCAGTGCTTTTCCGTGCAGCTGCGATTGAATCTATCGTACTGTTGAGCCGTTGAACCTGGCACAGGCGGTGTCTTCTGGAGCCGACATGTCAATGATAGGCCAGCTGACAAATGAATACATATGAATACAAGGCACTTAAAGGGAATCCAAGGAGCATGCAATGCATTTCATTGCACTTTCATTGTACTGCACTGTTTGGATCTGTGTGGTTTGGGAACGCCAGACAACTCTAACCCGTGCCGTACAGAAGTGCTGTTGGTGCACCTGGTGCACCTTGAGATGAGGTCAGTTTGGGGTAGGCTTCTACAGCCTGCGTCTTGAGCATCGAAGCAGTGCCTGCGTAGTGTGTGAAGCCATGACATGCCATGACATGCCATGACATGCCATAACCCACGGCGAAGGAGAATTATCATAATTTCACTGTTCAGCCCTTGCTTGAGGCTCATACCTTGTGTCAGAGAAAGTTCGCGTGGTTTCAAAAAGCAATGATGATGAGCAGTACATTTGGGAATCTACAGCTGGAGGCCGGAGATTTTACAGCAGCTGACATGGTACAGGACTTGACCTAGCCCTGGCCATGGAAGGTACCTTCCTGGTTTGGAAGGCACAGTTGGATTGTGGCACCTTGCTTTGATATCCACATCACACTTTTGCATCTTTTTGCTATCTCCGCAGTATGTCGTATGTATTGTTTGACCACTGATGAGAGGATACCACTTTTGAGCATGGAGTTCTCAAACGAGGAACAAAGGCGAGGACCGGTTGCCCCGGTTGCCCCGGTTGCCGTCTCGTCTGTCTCTTCGACTTGTCTGTGGAGGTGATTTGTTACCTCAAGGATGACCAGGCAGAGTTTCTGGAGAGCGATCGCCTGAAGGCTTCGTGGTTTCGTGATTTCGTGGCCATTCGCTTCCTTTGGCAATTTGGGTTTTTCCATGTTTTTCCTCACTGGCAGGAGCTGATCATGAAACACTCGGCCTTCGTCGGCTTTCCCATCGACTTGCGAATGGAGCATCGTCAGGTGGCAGAGTTGGCAGAGTTGACTATATCATGTGATGCACGTGCCAAAGAATGGAAAGATATGGAAAGATATGGAAAGCATTGTGTCACATTTGACCCTTTCATTACACCAAAAAATGCAAACAGAGGTGTTCCACATGGAACTCGACGCAAGTTCTCTTGTTCCATGGTCAGATTGGTCAGGAGGAAGAGATTGAGGTCAAGGAGGAAGCCGAGGCACCTGAGAAGAGGAGGAAAGTCTGCACCTGAGTGTGTTTTTTTGGAGTTGATGAGAGCTAACAGGAACATCACAAACATCATTTTCAAATATGTTCAACACCGACCATGACTAACATATTTGAAAATCACAAAATCACAAGCACAGCACAGGTCACTGTAAGCTATTCCTGGGCCCAAGCCCTAGATGTAGCGCATGTGACCGGAAGGGCCGTTTCCGGGTACCGGGGGTTGGGAATCTGCGTTTCATCTCCGTTTCTCCCAAGGAGCTCATCAACAAGAACAAACCCTTGTGGCTGCGACCAGCAGAGGGTGTGACACATGAGGAGTATGCCGAGCTGTACAAATTTTTGTCTGCAGATTGGGAGGACTGTGCTGTGAATGTGCAGCTACGATGAGTGAACCGTGCAATGTCCTAACTCTTTCCTCAGCCTCATGTCGAATTGGCCTCGCAAATTGGATGATTCGACAGTAATATACAGTAATTGCATTTATTACATATTATTTCATTTTTGAGCAGCCGGGCTTACCCCATAATCTTGGTTCGCTCTGAACAGGATCACTTGGCTGTAAAGCATGTCATGCAGAGTGGCCAGGCAGGATTGAAAGTCTCTCACTTGGTCACAGTTTTTTTTCCCTGCTGCTCCAGGTAGACTTCAAAGCTCTTCTTTTTTGTCCCAGGAGTGCTCCCAAGGACAGGAAAGGAGATTGTGCCGATTGGGTTCATTCAATGACTCATTCGAGTCAGAGATTTAGTTGACTCCTGCCCAGGACATGTTCGACATGGGGAAGATGTCTCAGAGATTTAGCATTAGACTCTACGTCCGAAGGCCACACCGGCTGCAGTTGGTAGAAACATGCAGAAACTAAGCGAAATCTTTGTGCCACCTGCCCTTTGGTCACTCTGGTCTTGGCTTTGTCGGTTTAAGCATGCATTGGTTCAGCGGCTTGGGTGGAGCGTAGCCGCTATAGCCTAGCTGACGATTTTCAGGGTCTTCATCAAAGAGTTCAATGACCTGATCCCGAAGTGGATGGGCTTCGTGAAGGGAATCGTTGATAGCGATGATATGCCCTTGAATATCAGCAGAGAAGCTTGGCTCTTGACAGATTCAGATGGGTCATCGAATCATCGAGCACGCCAATCCACCTTTTGGTGTGGTGAAAATTGAGGAGATGCTGCAGCAGAATGCCATCCTGAGTCATGGCTGCATAATACTGATGCTAATAATGCTAGTAATTAATAATGATAATCAACAATACAAAAAAGTAACAATAATTTGATAATTATATATATATATATTATATATATAATATATATATATATATATATAGAGAGAGAGAGCGAGAGACAGAGGAAAAACAATGCGAAGATGCAGGGCAAAACAGCTTCAGAGCACTTCTGTATGTTCCCAGCTCATTCTCCATATTCTCCAGAGAATCAAAAGATGTCAAGAAGCCACAACTGCCACAACTTCTTGATGCTAAGGAAACACATCAAGACCGGCCTCCAGAAGAACATCTTCAGCATGTTCCAAGAATTGTCTCAGGCGCTGAGATGGCACAGGTTTTGACGTTTTGACCGCAGCAGGTGCTTTTGATGTCAGGACAGAGAGCGGTTCAAGAGCTTCCAGGAGGCTTTCTCCCAGTGCCTCAAGCTGGGGGTCTACGAGGACTCTGCATTCTATTGTTGGTTTACCTTTTTTTCAATCATTTTTCCACCTTAGCTGCGTAGCTACTTGTAGCTGCGTAGCTGGAGTCATATCTCTTTGGGTCAGGCTCTTAGCTGTGATCCTGGATGATTTGGATCCAGTGATCCAGGATCATGCCAACCGGGAGCAAATCATTCCTCTGCTTCGATACCATTCCTCGAAGTCTGGGGAGGCGGAACAGCTGCTGCAGCGATGGTCGTCGCTCAGTTGGTTGAAATCAGCTGAGGATATGGTTGGGCTGGATGAGTATATCAGCCGGATGAAGCCAGGCGGGGTGTTCTTGCACAGTACATCCTAGATATATTTAGATTCTCATGATTCTCTCTAATTAAACTTTAATATATTCAATATTATTCAATAGGATATATCAGATTAATATGATATATATATATATTCCATAGTTGAATGCCCAAATTGTGAGTCTTGTCCTGGATCAGGCCAACGTCACATTCTGTACATCACAGGAAGGACCAAGCGGGACGCAGCACGCTCTCCTTACATTGAGGCGCAGCTGCATCAGATGCTGTGATGAAACGAAGGACGTCATGCATCATGAGACACCTTATTATGGCGTATGCGTCAAGACAGGTTGTCCGACTTTTGTGGTGCCTGCAGACTGTCGAAGAATTGTCATCATAAAAGCAAACTACAACAAATTGTCATCATATATCTTATATATATACACATATATATATATATATATATTGTATAGATGTTAGATACCAATTTTATTCTTTTTCAGAAGTTTTCTGAACGCAGTCTGACAAGTAGTACTCGTATTGTACGGTTGATGTTGCGGTACGGTCGCAGGGGCTGAAGCGCGATGGCTTCGAGGTGCTCTACATGACGGATCCCGTGGACGAGTACGCCGTGCAATTCCTCAAGGACGAAGGGTTGTGGAAAGGTTACAGGAACCATTAGTATATGTTAGTATATATGTTAGTATATGTTAGTATATGTTAGTATATGTTAGTATATGTTAGTATATGTTAGTATATGTTAGTATATGTTAGTATATGTTAGTATATGTTAGTATATGTTAGTAAGCCCGAAAAAAAGGTAAAGAAATGACTTCCCATTGTTTTGGTGACTGTTAACTTTTTTGATTTTTTTGTCTAATTTGAAGGTTGCTCTACATACAATTGAGATGCCAAAGCAAAAGAGGGCTTGGTATAGATGCTGCTCAGGGGAGCATGTGCTGTAGACCTCTAGAAAACATAGACACCCAATTGGTGGTTTGTAGCTTCCACTTTCAACCATGCAGCTTCCGGGCTTGTGAGGAGTATCGGGGATACGAAGTGCTCAGTTGTAACTTTCTCAGAACAGTTCGCTGTGCGATAACCACATGCCAATCTGCTGCATGAGCATTTCCTAATTCGACTGTCTTCATTGCAATCAAAAGGCATGAGTATGGATGCTGCTCGACTTTTAGATCATCGTTCTGAGAGTGACCTCAAGGCAAGGAATTTTCAGATGTCTCTTTGAACAAGTTGTGGTGAATGTCATAAAATGAATTGAAGGCGCTCAGGAGCATGACAGGATGCGGGAAGTCTGGCATCCGAAAGTCCAGAGTTGTGTCCTGACCTGAAAGCCCCTGAAAGGCAGAACTTGAGCCTTTGAGGAGACGAGTTGCCGAGATGTTGGCCGCTACGCCACTTGGCGCCATTTTTTTATCCATTTGGTTCGTTCATTTGGCGCCATATGGCTGGCCATGGCTGTTTTCAAAGGTGACTGATGTGACTGCCAGACTGCCACAAGTGAAAGGCAGCATATGGCAGCATTGCCATTGGGCCAAGGCCAAGTCTCAGTGTCCCAGTTGCTTTGGCATCTGGGATCCCAGCAGACTGCTGCGCACGCTTCGGGACGTCAGACCAGGACTGCTGACTGGTGCTTTGGGGTGCTGCACAGCGACATCGTTGGAACCATTGGAACCGTTGGGACCTGGACTCTGTGCAGGGCCAAATTTTGGAGCTCAACTTCAAGCATAGCTTGCTGAAGGAGGGCGAAGCAAATCTCTGGGCTATTGGATCAAGTTAGATGCGGTCATTTGCAATGCATGGCAGCAGAACGGTTTTGCAAAAGATCAAACAGTTGTGAACATGTCGCTTCTCAACTTGCATTCAAGTTGTTTTCCTTTAGAATCCTTTAGATGTTGGCTTTTATCTCTTCCTAAAACATCCATCTAACGTGTGAAGGAGCTTGGCAAACACACCTCTTTCGGAGAGGCGCAGCGAAAGCCAAAGTCCTTTTTTTCAGCAGGTTTTCTGAAAAAAATTGGGCAGGTTGCTCGACAACCCCTTGACCAGCAACTTGCCACCGATCTGTCCAGGCCTGTCATGGCATCAGACTTTAGATCCGATGGTTTGTCCAGCAATAGGAGATACAGGATACCCCAATCCGCCCCGTTTTTCGAATGTGATTTTATTGGGGAAATGATCATCATGATTTTGCAGTGGTCCCGTGATTTTTAGGTATCAGGCACTTGGATATATATAATAATATTATATATATATACATAATCAAGACATATCAAAACCCAATCAACCCATCCAAAGCCCTTGGCACCGGAACCCGGTGCCCCTTTAAGTCGCAGGTTGCTCTATGACTTGGCTGGTCTCGATGGCTCTGATGATGCCAAGTGGTCGGCTGCCTGTGAGAAATGCCAGGACGAGACTTCAGGAACCTGAAAAAACGTTTCTTGGAAGTGACAAGGTTTCAAAAGGTCTTTAGAGAGGACTAAACCTCGATAGTTCCTGAATCTCAATGGTTATCAAGGTCGATAAGGTCGTCAGGAAATCGATTCAAAGTTCTGATCTCATGATTTCATAGGATTTCATAGAATTTCTAGTATCTCCAAATGTGGCATTGCGGCATGCCCGTTATTAAAAAAACTCGTCGCCAGGACATCGTGCAGGCCCTGAACTTGGGCGAAAGCGAGGCCTCTGAGGAGCTTCCGGCTCTTGGAGCTCAGATCTCGGCAGAGGTTAGGAACTCAGAATCACTCGGAATATATTTCATAATATATATATATATATATACTATATATATAATGGGAATATCAAATTCTCAAAGATTAACATAGATTTGCATAGATTAAATATAAGATAGATAAACATATATAATACATGACAACATAATCAGAATATACCTATATATATAGATATACATATATATATATAGATATGTATACACAAGAATATCTATGCATGCTACAGTGATGCCTTAAATGGAATTGACATGGAGCAAGTGACCTGCGGAATCTTTCCATGACATAGCTTCGGCTTCGAAAGATCTTGTAAAATCTTGTAAATCCGATCTCATGGGTCCTTTCGGCAGGGTTCTTCAGGGTGGTGGAAGAGCACAGGAAAGTCGGAGATGGAAAGAGATATCATGGAGTAGGACTTGGAGAAAAGCTGACTCGTTTGTCTAAGAGAATCTGACTACAGACTGCCCGCATTTGGATTCATCAGAAGTCTTGGAAGAATAAAAGTCGAGATAGTTTTGTCTAGAGACGTGTTTTCAAGTGTTTTCAAGCAACTAACATATTTGAACTTGCTTTGAGCTTGCCTTGAGCTTGCCGTAGGCCGATGCCAACAAGGTGGAGTTGAGTCCTGCCAAGGCGCGCCTTCTGTGCGGACCTCGATGAATGCGCCGACCCCGATGCTCCGTGTCGCAGGCCGTGGACGAAGCGCTGCTGTCCTGCGGTCGATGCGTCCGAGTCGCCCGTCCAGATCGCGCCAGAAGAGCCATGATCAGCTTCGTGGACGAGGTGACATAGAGATACGATGAGATACCTGATGATAATTGATGATAATTGATGATACATGTAGATGATTGTAGATACCAGAGATGCCATAGCCACTTCGTCTTGTGGATGTCCTGTGGATGTGTTATTCATTGTTATTCCGTGTTTCTGTTTTTTTCACCTTTTTCTTCCTTTATTTTTCACAGGATGCGAAGACAGTTGATGTGCTCTACCCACAGCCCAGCTCCAAGCAGGAGAATCGTTTTTGTCACACTTGCTACATATAAAAAACGAACACGACGCGTGTCCAACTTTTGCCTTCATTTAAAGTCATTTAAAGTCCCAACATGACTTTTTGAGCTCATTGCAGCCATATCAAATCTGATTGGTCTAGCAAGAGTGTGCCGAGGTCTCAAAAACATGACATGGAGTCTTTTAAAACTGGAAGCTTTCAGTGGTTTAGGATGGTATTTGGATGGCCAGGAGGAGGAAGAAGAGGGGGTTCCTATCAAATACATTCAAGCACTGGAGGCGGCCACAGTTGGTGCAGCATGGTGCAGCATGGTGCAGCATGGTGGCCAAATCACTTGAGTTTTTTGACCTCAATCTCTCTGTTGGCTGAGGACTTTGAGCTATCTGTGGGACAAGCAGAGGATTCTTGAACTGTGATTTCGCGTTGAGTCCTTGCCGTTTTCGTTTCGGCTGACATCTTTATACATCTTTGATGAGGACAGTGTCTTCAAGTTTGGAAGTGCTGCGAAGGAAAAGGGAAATCAGCTCCTTGGTCGAGTGCATCATCTGCAAATTTGTGCTGATTTGGCAGGTGAAATCACCAGCTGAGGCTCTTCAAAATGAAGGACTTTGAGGCAGCTGCAGAGCTGTATAGCTCAGGCATTTCAAAATTTGCCTCGCGAAGTATCCAAAGGGGTGACGAGGTGCTGGTGAAGCTTGGATAAAAAGGGTCAAGAGCTGCATGGCCGAAATTGAAAGTCGTGTCATATCAGATCTGGAGGTGCTTAGACTTCTTGCCTGACATCCAATTCGAGTCATTTCAGATGAGTTGTCCATCCAAACTGCACAATTTTTGCCGTGCCAAGGAGACAAGATGACTCCGAGAAGGCAGATGAGACTCTGAGAGTGGAGCACCTTCAAGCTGAGATTGGATTGTGAGAAGCGAAGAGATCAGTTTCCACAGATGAAAAAATTAGGAGCTTTAGAAGAATCAATGAAGCATTGTAAATCATGGAGCCAAGGATGTTTGAATCTGATTGTTTCACACTGACAAGAGAATTTTCTGCATTCGGTCAGGCGAAGGCTTGCCTGACACGGAGTACAGTCTCTTGACACACAAATCTTTTTTCCAGGTTGTCCTTTGGAGTATGGTTCAAAACCAGGACCAGACTAGTGATTTTAATTCTGAGATTCCAACTGAACAGGGCCATTGAGTCCATTGTTTTTTAGTGTTCAGGCGGACCTTTGGACTTGGAGAGACATTCGGATCTCACACGTGTTCATGTCTACTGCATTCTACTGCATTCCGCCTTGTAGATCTGAGGTTCTATCTCTCGATGTAGAGGGCCTTTGCGAGTTGTCAAATGGTCTAGAAGTGCCGGCCAAGGACTGAAGAACTTCCCCAGCATTGCAAGCTTTTGAACAGTCTGGCTGACTGTCTTGCTGACTGTCTGGCTATGTTTGGCTGATGTGTTTGATGTTTGATAGAGCGTCAGTGTACACATAAAGCGAGCCGCTTTGCAGTGTTGTAACACACCAAGAGCAGAAACCGAGGCAAGTGAGCTATTGCCAATTTGTCAAGAGCTACTGCCTCTACACACATCTTTGTACATGTACTTCGCCAGCAATGATGAATGATCTCAAATATCTCAAGGCAATTCTTTTCATCAATCTCAGTGAATTTCAGTGGATTTCAATACTTTAACACGTCATAGAACCTCTGAGACTTGTTGAAACGCCTGTTGCCTGTTGTTTTCCTCAAGGCTCAAGTTCTGCTGTTTGTTTTCCGATGTTTTGTGTGCGCGGCGCCATTTTCACCGACTCAGGAACCGTGCACGTTGCCAGCAGAATCTTGGTCCCTTCGCTCAGACTTCGACAATTTTCGACAGGTCAAGCCATAGTGATCTATCGAAGCACCAACAGACTTGAGCCTATTGGGTCTATTGTGTCATCTCATCAAAAGAACAGTACAAGTTAGCGGATGTTTCTTGTTAGATTTTCTTCAAAGATTTTCGGATAGGATTTTCTTGTTGAATTTCTTTTGTTATATCATGTTATATGTTTTTCATATGTCAGTTTCGATGGTTCAGATGGTTCAGGTCGGCACAAAGAGGCGTCCCAGGACCTCACTGCAGTGCTGGGTCTCTGGAGTGCTGCTGTCTGCCGCTCAGTTCACAGATGTTTCGTTGTGATATCATTCGATTGTAAAACGCATCTGGAACAGATGTATGATATATAATGATATATATATATATATATAATGGTATATCTAATGATATAACTATATATTTATAATATACATAATGTATACATAATGTATACATGAGATATGTCCATGTAAGCTTTCAGTATTTTACAGATGTATTTTCGGATGTAGTTCATTTGCAGCCCAAGGACAAGAGACTCTTGCAGGCTGATCCTGAGATGAAGGAAGCAGAGGAGAAAGGCCGTCTGAGTCATCCATGAGTCATGCGGCAAAAAATCAGCACCTTGTGATGAAATGCTGATCATCAATCGTCATCAATTGGGGGCTGTAGGACTGTAGGAATTGTATGGAATTGTCTTCATATTTCCTGTGATGCTGGGGCTGTGTTAGCCTGGAAAGGCCTCTACACAGCCGAATACCTGCGAAGTAGGTCCAGGTGGGTGACAGGGGAAAGGATGGGATGCAGAAATGGATGGGATGCAGGTAAATCTCGAGTGATGACATGACATGGCATGGACCAATTTTAGAAGGAACCATTTTGCAGATCTCAAACTTTTCAAAATTGAGGCTTGCTCGAGGTCTTGCACGTGCTGCTGCGCAGGATTGATCCTTTGTTACTCGAGTCACAATTGAAAGCGCGGAGTGGTGAGCACTTTGAAGATATACACAGTGCACGACGTATTGTTTCACCATCTTTCACCCATAATTATCCTATATATATATATATATGTTATCATCATGAGCGTCTTAAAGTTTGGTCCAGAGACAACTGGATGAGTCGTTACGGCAAGTTTTGACTTTTAATGAGATCCTCAGGATGTGAAAGATGCACTTGCTCGCAGTCCACCAGCAGCAACTGCCACTTGGCCAAAATCGTTGGTGGATTCGGTGTTTCTTTGCAGGTGGCATCCTCAAACTTCACCACGTCTTTTGTTGCGATGTCGTGTTTTCCCCACAAGGTCAAGCAGCTAAAACAGCTGAAGACAGAGGTGAGAACCTGAGAAAAATGAGTGATGAGGTTTACCCTCCAGTAAATTAACATAGACCCTGAAAATCACCACTTTTTAATGGAAACTAGTCTTCCAACCCCTATTTGCCAGGGTCGTCATGTTAATTTACTGGTTGGTAAATGTTGTCATTTCCCATGATTTCGCATAATGATCACCTTGGGGCGCTGAAGGTGCAAGCAGCTCAAGAGAAGCAGCGACAGATCAATGGGCCTTTGGCCAAGGAGCTGGCGAAGCTGGTGATTTCTCTGAGAGGCGGACCCCAAATCTCCTAATCTCCTGAAATCAGAAGATTGTGCAGCTGAAGCAGGAGATTTTTGGATGATTTTTGGATGATTTTTGGATGATTCGATGATGATTCGATATGATTCGATGAGTCATTTGCATGAGACCGTATCTCAAGATTCGGTGAAAGACATCATATACTCGCCCCACTCGCCCCAAGCATGGCTTAGATGCTTGGAAAAGACGGAAAAGAGTCATGCTACGACTGAGACAGCTGCATTCCAGATGCGTCAACCAAGAGGATTCCTGAATCTTGGCTGGTTTTGAAGCCATTCTCTCAACTGCCAATTTGACATTTTGAACAATATTTGGTTGGTAGATGATGTGGATGTGGAGGGTGCCACAAGTCATGGCCAGAAACTTCGATTGTGCCGAAAGTCCAGTAACGTTTTGATGTCTGTGACTTGGTCCGGAAGGGCAATGGATAGAAATGGCAGAATAGCATAGCAACATAGCAACACTGATACCAAAACGTCGGGAGATCGTTTGGGGGAAAGTTTGGGCCGTCAGCGCAAAAGTATTTGGTTCTTTTGGACAAGTCTCGCAATGTGACGTGAAGATACATGAAGAACCATTGAGATGACTGAAATATGAAATCAACAAGAAAAATGGAGAAACCGGGAGCACCAAAAAACTGAAAGGCCTGCAAAACATGCTGGGTTTCCCATGGCGCTTCCATGGCACCCCCCTTCCGGCAGCTGCTGTTCTATGTCGCAGCGGCGAACGCTCAGGTCTCCAATGCCATGCCTTTTTTCAGGTTTCAGTGGTGACTACTTGGTGACTACTTGTGGCTGCAGGCTGAATCTTTCCGCCTTCAACTGCAAAGGCAAAGGCAGGAACAGTTGCTTCAGTGGGGACACTAAAGCCACGTGCGTTCCTGTTTTTCTTGACGGACTTCCAGGCTTGTCAATGCGAGCCCAGCAAAGACATGGTCACTCACTCAAGGCATCCAACTTGACGCACATATTTTCACACATTTTTTGCTGGATGGGTGGTCACACTTGCTATAGACTTTGGACTTTGCCTAGCCAGGTTCCGGTTGGGGAAACAGCTGGCCATGGCAAGTTCCATGGCTCCCGCATGTGCAGCGGAAGGTGAGGTGTTGTGAGGTTTCGGCTGGTGATCACTGGAGATCAACATGCTGCGCCGCGCAGGCAGATGTCAAATTGCAGAGCGCGCGGCTGAAGGACAAGCAAAGCTGTTGGGTTTGGTTTCAAACCATTTCAAGTTCAAAGCTCTTTTTACTTTCCAAGATCTCGTATCTGATCTTACAAACATCATTTGAATTTGAACATCTTTGAAATCAAAGATCTTCCAGGCATCTTCCAGGTTTCTGCAGTTTCCCCTTTCACAGCTTGCCTGTTGCTCCGACTGTGTCAAGCTTCAGATGCCGATGGCCAGGACCTTCAGGACTTGCAGTACATTGGAAAGATGTTGTATGTGACTCAGCGACTTCAACATACTGTAACCGTAACCACCATCTTCAACCAGCCCCAAAATATGTTCGCAAGCCAAAGTGTTCGACAGGATTGGTTCACACTCACAACACTTTCGCATGATGTGGGGAGCTTAGCCAAGTCAGTTGAGAGAGTTGAGAGAGTTGAGAGGCATCCAAAACAGACTCAGTTGACACATGACCGAAATCTCAAGCTGAAATCTCAAGCTTCATATTTCTCTGTCTGAGATTTGATACGGGCTCCTCCGCCGGCATCTCAGAGCTGTACGCGCTCTGTGCTATTCTGTGCCGCGTTTCGACATCTCAACCAACATATTTTTCGCGACAGGATCTTTGGGTGTCCTCTGAGAAGTTTTCTCCTTCCGTGTCGGACACATGGCTGCTTGGCGGCGAAAGATCCGTCTTTTGTCTCAGACATATTGGATTTTGGTGGTTGTAAAATGCTATAAAGTCTTAGCTCGTTGAATGCGGGCAGCCAATTCGGTGTTAGGCACCCGTGTGTGAGAAATGGAAGGAATCTTTGTGATGCAGTTCGAAGTCGACAGATCAGCTTGGAACCAAGGCAGCTCCTCACGACGAAGCCAGTTCAGGCCCTAGCGACAAGCAGATACAGCAGACGATCGTGATCTTTTCGATCTCAAGTGTCAAAAGGGGACTGTTTTTGGTGCCATGGGATTCTCCCCTTGGGTGTTGCTCTCGCTGGGTATCATCTTGGGGCAATTGACATCTCTGCTCACAATCCTCTTGGTCATTGGTGGATTGGTAGCTGGTGGTGGGGCAATCCGAGACTTCCTCAGTGGCGTCATTCGAGATACTCTGTTGGATTTTTGGGGTACTAGTTCCACTACCCCTCCTTTCACTACCTCTCTTGGCGGTTTGTCATTTTGGGGTGCCAGCGATTCATTACCTGAGTTGACCGGAGGTTGGAAAGCGTTGAGCGTTGGTGTGTTAGTGGTGTGCGGCCTGATTTGCCTGTGTGTCAGTGGGATCACCATTGTATCAGTAGCTGGCCGCATTCACAGGGACCCATCAGGCATTGAAGATCTTAGTCCTTCCAACTCTCCTTTGCCAATTGCCGTTGCTGCTAGAAATCAGTTGGCAGAGCTTCGTCTTCGTCGACATGGCTCTGGAAGGCAAATTCGCTCTCTTGGAGTATAATGTTGGTGGGCCTCAAGTGATTCATGAACGTTGGGTGGTTTCTCATGTTACGGATGAGGAATATGCAGTCGTGACCCCGGATGAAGATATTTACACAGAGCAATTGTCCATTTTGAATGATGATTTGAGATCCATTATAGGGTTAGACCCGGGCCTGGTCGGTTGCCCCTGGGCATCGTGGCTGCCAACGTGTACACCTTGCCTGCCTGGAATGCAGCTGACAAAGCACGACTCCAAGCAGCAGCAGAGGCGGAGGCCGCTGCTGAGAAGGCGAGGCGTGGCATAGGAGCCGCTGGGGACGCTGCCGCACCTGCACCAGGGGCTGCGCCGGTGGCTCCGGCTGTACCAGTTGCAAGTGTTGAGGCTGAGGCGCCAGGTGCCCGCGGTCTGGCAATGGGGGCGTATGTGTGGGTAGCCGCAGAAAGCCAAGGAAATGCCAAGTTTGGTGAAGTCCTTCCTGGTGTTGTTGCCGCGGTTGTCCCGAATGCCAAGGCCGTCCACACTCTGCCTGATGGATCTCAAGTTTTCTGTCAATGCATCAGCCTCCTTGAGATGGAGGAATTCAACGCAAAGCTCTCAACAATGGATGCTCGAGTGAACAAGGTGAAGCCAGGTGAAGCTGAATGCTTTGGGCTCTCCAGAGAGACCCCTAGCTGAGGTTGTAGCAGAGGCAATCGAGTACAAGGTTTCTTGGACATTGTCGGGCCCTCGCACTGCCAGATGGTGTTTGAACTACCTTGTGATAGAGGGCTTAGGGTTCGAAGCACATCATGAGAGATTCCGGCAGTTGTGCAAGCTTGACGTGACCACGTGGGGTGTCATGGAACATTTTCAATTGTCATCAGTTGTCCATGATTCTTCGCCAGCTCATCCAGGTTGACATGGTGAATGGGTTCAATTGTCTGGGGATCGAGTTGATTTTTCGAAGGCTTCAAACAATTGAGTATGCCCACTCTGAAAAGGCTCGTGAGATGGAGAGCAAGGCAGTGGGTGGCAAGTTGACACTGGAAGAGCAGTTTACATTTTGATCAATGGTCCGGCAGGCAGGCACACTCATGGTTGCCCCCTCGTTGCTGGAACATGTCAAGAGCGAAGTCGAGAAGGATGTGCTTTTACAGAAGAATCTCCGGAAGGCGAGAGAGGAGCGCGACTTGGCGCGAAAGGCAAAAGGCAAGAAGGGGGAAGACCCCTAGACCGCAGGGTGGTGGAGTCTCGCGGGCCAGAGTCTTCACCGATACCCATGGCCCATGTTCCTATGCATGGTGGTTGTACAGTGGCGCGTGATGTGTTTCCTCTACCTTCATTTTATGGTGGTGTTCATTTGGACAAGGGTGCAGTTTGTCGTAAAGTCCTTCGGCGTCTTCAGAAACAAGACCAGGTTTTTCTATGGTTGAGGAATGTGTCATGTCGCTGAATGCCATGTTTTCTGGGAAGCCTTTTTCGACTGCACAGCACAGTGGTGTGGTTTCGTCCGCCCAGCAGGCAGTCTTTGACAACATTTTGATTTCTGTGCAAGCTTTGGGACCCCCTGTTGGTCCCTCCGGCCCAGAGGCGCTGCGGCAGCTTCGGGCCTTTGACGGCTATGTGGAGGACCAGAACCCTAGCGCAGTCAGAGCTTACGACCCGTCTTTGCTCTCGATCCCTTCACATGGTAACAATGCTGTGCCTTTGGAGGACCTTCTTGGGCCGGACGGGGGAATGGTGGTGAGCGAGTTTTGTCGCTCGAAACTTCTGCATGCGGATGAAGCCCGAAGAAGATTGGGTGCATGCGGGGTTGCTCATGTTTACAGTGATCCTCAACTCAGGGAGCCAAAGAAGTATCATGCTTTAATTCAGAGGCTTTTGGACTGCGGGCTAGTCGAGCTGACGGAGACCCGACCGACTGAATTTGTGGAATGCTTTTTTGTGGCCAAAAAAGACGGTCGGTTAAGGATGGTGGTGGATTGTCGCCGAGCAAATCAATGCTTTGAGTCTTCCGAGCATGTGGCCCTTTGCACTGCCGAAAGCCTGAGACAGAGAAGTTGGAACCTGGCGCCAAGCTTTTTGTCAGTTCAGCTGACCTGAAGGATGCCTTCTATCATTTTGAGCTCCCGGCGCAGCTGCGGACTTTCTTTGGGATGCGGTCTGTGAGCTCTGATTTTCTGAAGCTTCCGGATGGTCATTTTGCAGAAGGTCGACATTGTAGGCTGTATCCACAGTTGTGTGTGCTGCCAATGGGGTGGACACATGCCTTGCGGCGGTGTCAGACCATCCATCAGAAGATTGTGCAGGATGCCGGTGCCTCTCGCGACCTCTGCTTGGAAGATAAGGCAGCCTGTCCCACGGGAGGCCTCCTGCACATTGAGTATGTTGACAACTATGTGGTCCTTGGGTCCTCTAAGGCAGCTGTGCAAGACCTTGCGCAAGCGGGCGTGACGGCTCTTCGAAGTAAGGGCCTTGTCTCGTCCATGAGGAAGAGAGCCCTGAGGGAGACATCAAAGTCCTTGGACGGCAGTTCTCTGGAACTGACTTTCGACCTCTGCCTCATCGGGTTTGGCGAATCCGTCATGCCATTGACCATATCCTGAAGACTGGTAGAATTACTGGTGTACAGCTTGAAAAGGTATTAGGGCATGCATGTTTTGTCAACCTGGGTAGGCGTGAGGCAATGTCTGTTTTCGGGGAATGCTATACCATTACAATAAACTTTATAGACTCTGGAAATCTGTTCGTCGAGAACTATACATCTAACCGGTATTCTTCCTTTGATTTGGCGGGACTTGGCACAACCGTGGTCTACAACAGTCACCGCCATTGATGCTTCAGTTCGGGGTCTTGGAGTTACAACATCCGAGTTCAATCCATCAGAAGTACAGCATTCGGGGAGGTATTCTGAAAGATGGCGGTTTTCTCACAGCGGCACTCAAGAACCCCCGTGCAAGCACAATGGGGGCAGCCATCTCCTGTGACTCTGACGAGGCCAGGGCTTTGCTGTGGGCGGCAGACTGCGGCTCTCAGCAGGGGGGGACTGCCGCCAAAGTGGTGGGGGAGAAAGCTAAACGTGAAACAATTGATCCAATTGGTTTTGATACAGTGCAAAGAACTTGGACAATTGTAGGACGCAACAAGTGAAATCGTCGTGAGAGCATTCCTGTTTTAGAGGGTCGTGCAGTGGTTCATGGTGCAAAGCATTTGTTGAGAAACGTTGGCAACTTCAATAAGAAGCACCTCATCCTTTCAGATTCACTTACAGCAGTTTGTGCATTGGACAAGGGACGGGGAAGAGCTTTCAAGATGCGAAGAGTCACCCAGCAAGTTGGAGCATTGTGTCTGGTGGCAAATGTTGGGATGCATTATCATTGGTTGCCCAGTGAATGGAACCCCGCTGATGCTCCGTCTCGAGGTTCCCTTATTGCATCCCTGCACTCTCGGCATGCCATGGTGTTTCACAAGTTCGTGCCACTCCCACGGACGCAGAAGTCAACCAGTGTCAAGAAGCAATGCAAGAAACAGTCCACTGCTCCTCTGAAGGGCACCGTCAAGAGTGCAGCAGAGAAGAAATTGGAAAGGGCGGCCTTGATGGAGGAGTTTGGGACTCTCAGCATGGCTTCAGTCAGTCCGAGATGCCGGGCGACCTACATGGAGTGCCTGGCCAGAATGGCGAGGTCGACAGGGATCAATCTGGATGGCTAAAACACTGCAGCAGAGGTCGACAAGGCCCTGTGCCTGATGTTGGATCAGATGTTTTTAGAAGGCGAAGATCTTTCAAAGGCGCAGTACATGATGGCGGCAGTGCTTTTCAAATGGCCGCAGTTTCAGTTTCCCAAGCAGATGTTGCCCCCAGTGTCGACGCAAAGCCTTCAAGGTTGGCGGAAGTTGGAGCCGCCCCGGTCCAGGCTGCCTCTCCGATGGGAGGCTGTTTGTTTGATGGCCGAGCACATGATGGGGCACGACATGGTGGAGGAAGCGTTGATGATGCTCCTGGCGTTTGTGATGTATCTCAGGCCAGGTGAGGTCTGCAAGCTTCGCTGCCAGGACTTGGTTCCGCCAGTCGGGCAGGGTCGGCGAGAAGCAAGCAAGTGGTCCTTGGTCCTGCATCCGCAAGAAGAGTTGGTGCCCAGCAAGACGGCAGAATTCGAGGAGACTCTTCTCTTCGATCTTCCATACACCAAGTTTGTGGCCATCAGTGTTCATCAGTGGAGACGGACAAGCAGCAGACCAGGCCATCAGTTGATTTTCAGCAAGACGGCATCGCAGCTCAGAGAGGCCATGGTGTCAGTGGCTCAGAAGTATGCACTGCAACCCCTCGGCGACCCGCACCCATACAGGTCGCGGCACGGAGGAGCCAGCAGGGACTTTGCCACAGGGGACCGAAAGCAACCAGACAATACAACGCCGGGGTCGTTGGAAGACAGCCGCATCAACAAGGAGGTACGAGAAGGGGGGACGCCTGGGGCAACTCATGCGAAGCTTGTCTCAAAAGGTGCGAGACGCGGCCTACAAGGCTGCGGCAAGAATAGAAAAAACGGCCCAATGCCGGCGTTGAGTGTTGGCAAATCTCTGGCGTTCCTGGAGGTGTTCTCTGGTACAGGCCGATTGGGCTCAGCAGCGAGTCAAGAGACAGGCTGGCCAACCCTTCTGTGGGATATCCGTTTGCACCTCACAACAGGCGTAAGATTGCTGAATGGATCAGATGTGGTTACGTTTTGGGTTTTCATTTGGGCACACCCTGTGAAAGCTTTTCACGGGCCCGGGATGTGCCTCCTGGCCCACCCCTTATTCGGAGCAACAGCCAACCACTGGGCTTACCCAATCTGAAGCCCCGTGACCAGCTCAAGGTTCAGTGTGGCAATCTTTTTATGAGGTTCTCTGCATTTTTACTTTCACTTGCTTGTCGTTTTTGCATTCCAGCAACACTCGAGAATCCGCAGTGGCCTCGCCTTTGGTTGTGCCCTGCAATTCTGGCCATTTTGCGACGTAGACAAGTTTCGCTTGTGATGACCACTTTTTGCGCTTGGGGCTCTCCATTTAGAAAGGCGACTTCTTTTCTTAGCGTGTATGTTGATTTGTGGCGACTTCAAGATCATAAATGCACTTCTTCACGTCGTGGGGTTTGTGAATATTCTCAAGCCAAGCACGTCCCGATTCAAGGTCAAAACAGTCAAGGTCAGTGGTGGACAAAAATAGCTGAGCCTTACCCACCTCGGCTTTGCTCTGCTATTGCAAAAAGTTTTTTCGATTGGGATGTGCAACAAGTGGCAAACCGTTTTCAGATTTTCCTGGCACCGAAAAACGGTCGGCAGTAACCAGAGGGCAAGCAAATATGGGGGCCACGGCATTCCGTTACTGAAGTGTTGCAAATATGGGTGGCTCCGCAGTGCCTGTGAAACAGGCAGGATGTTCGAGTCAGTCAGCTGGACAAAACGGTGGCAGCGGAATGAATCATTGGTGTTCTTGAATGTAATTGAGCAATGTAGACCATGAGTCATGGCCGGATCGTGATCTTTTCGATCTCAAGCGTCACCCAATCCTGCATGTCCCACCCATGACACTTGGGTGGCTCCGCAGTGCCTGTGAAACAGGCAGGATGTTCGAGTCAGTCAGCTGGACAAAACGTTGGCAGCGGAATGAATCATAGATGTGGCAAGTTGGAACATGTTTGAAGATCGGAATGCATGGGATTGTATAGGCATGTCTGTTGGAAGTTGGGTTGCAGTTCAATCTTTGAGGTGGAGTTGATCTACGGACAAGGATTGGTTCAAGGAATTCTCGGTCAAGGCCTTGGTTCAATGGGAACTCCAGGATCCTAAATTGGAGGTACTGTACCACATAAGGCCATATTTTGGGGGGATATCCCCTTACATAGGCCTTATATAGGCCTTATATATGGTAGGTACTTCCAATTTAGGATCCTGGAATTCCCATTGATTGGTGAGAGACACGTCGCCATCGCTCTCCGCGCAGCGGGGCGCAGCACGCGGCACTCCGAGGCTCCGATGAGTCGTGCGTCCTGGCAGAGCCTGAGCCACTTTGTGTTCGACAGGAGACGGCTTCCAACAGGATCTGCCCCACGTCCCCACGTTTGCCCCACAAAAATAGGCATTGAAATGGCCAAATTTGGTATTGAAAATATTGAGACATATTGAGACATGTGAACCAAAGACTTCATGAAATGGCCAAATGAACAAATGAATCCAACCTCCATTTGGCATTGAGTAAACATTAAATCATTAAACTATATTAAACTCATTGAATTCATTGAGTTGAGAAATGAGAACATCTTGGTGCTTTGGATTCCAGGAGTTGCTGGTGGCAACAACAGTGAAGGATTTGAGCTTGGGAACTTTTGATGGTCTCCTCGGACTGGGACTACCTGGTATTTCACATGCGCGTCAGGACGGGTTCAACGGGAACAAAGTCGGATTCAGCAACTAATCGGATTCAGAAACAAATGTCTTCGGATTCAGAAACTAGTTCTTTCGGATTCAGAAGCTAATGAAAACGGATTCAGAAACTAATTATTCAGAAGCAAATGATTCGTCAATGCGAAACAAATGAGAAAGTACATCCATGAGTCATGTCTTAATCCAGCCCTCAGCTGACACATCAACATTGCAACCATATCTGGCAAATGCATGCATACTTTTATCAACTTACAAAACAAACTTGCCATGCCCTCTGGAACATACGTTCATGTTTACAAGAAGAGAATTCAAAATTGCCACCCCCTCTGGCAAATACATGCATATTCTTGCTAACTAGCAAAACATAATTGCCGCCCCTATGAACAACATGTCTCTTTTTCCACCAGAACAATTCGAAATTGCCACCCTCTGACAAATACATGCATCCCCCCCTGAACAACAGGTTCCCTTTTCTACACAACACTTCAAAATTGCCACCTCCTCTGGCAAATACATGCGTATCCTTGTTAACAAAGAAAACAACAAATCCACCCCTCTGAAAGACACGTTTCTTTGTCCACCAAAACAACTCAAAATTGCCACCTCCTCTGGCGAATACATGCATAGTCTTGTCAACGAACAAAACAAACTTGCGACCACCTCTGAAAAACACGTTTCTTTGTCCACCAAAACAGTTCAAAATTGCCACCCCCTCTGGCAAATACATGCATATTCTTGCTAACTAGCAAAACATAATTGCCACCCCTCTGAAAACAGGTTCCTTTTTCCAGAATCCTTCAAAATTGCCACCCGCCAGCCTCTCTGGCAAATACATGCATATTCTTGTTACAGACTTGCAGCCCCTCTGAACAACAGGTTCCTTTTTCTACAGAACACTTCAAAAATGCCACCTCCTCTGGCAAATACGTGCGTAGTCTTGTCAACGAACAAAACAAATTTGCGACTCCCTCTGGACCACAATGTCATGATTAGAAGGCAATTCAAAACTGCCACCGCCTTTGGCAAACACATGCATGTCCTTGTTAACAAAGAAACACATTTGCCACCCCTCTGAACAACCCGTTTCTTGACCACCAGAATAATTCAAAATTGCTACTCCCTCTGGCAAATACATGCATATTCTTGCTAACTAGCAAAGCAATAATTGCCACCCCCTGAAAAACAGGTTCCTTTTTCCAACAGAACAAGGCTTTGCCACCCCCTCTGGCAGATACATGCATGGTCTTGGTAACTAACAAAACATACTTGCGACCTCCTCTGGACCTGGCATGTGAGCCCACGTCAAGATTCAGGTTAAGGCGCTTCACAATGCATCTGTATTAGTTGTCGAAAATAAGTTTCCGAATACAACCGCGACCCTCCACGGGACCACGGCAAGCCTTGAAAAAGGTGTGAAGAGAATGATACGCAAGTCCAAACAAAATCTAAAAAATCACATTCATGTCACATTCATACTACGTATGGATTGTGTACAAATCACATTCATGTCACATTCATACTACGTATGGATTGTGTACAAATCACATTCATGTCACAGTCATACTACGTATGGATTGTGTACAAATCACATTCATGTCACATTCATACTACGTATGGATTGTGTACAAATCACATTCATGTCACATTCATACTACGTATGGATTGTGTACAAATCACATTC
>Ga0126342_10003260_pt1 | contig 26627 bp, 9 predicted proteins | sample Cyp1metagenome_FD_92528 | JGI IMG/M metagenome (GOLD analysis project Ga0126342, IMG submission 92528) | Coral microbial communities from Lord Howe Island, Old Settlement Bay, Australia - Cyphastrea 1 metagenome | ecosystem: Host-associated > Invertebrates > Cnidaria > Coral ...
ATCATCCATCATCATCCATCATCATCCATCATCATCCATCATCATCCATCATCATCCATCATCATCCATCATCATCCATCATCATCCATCATCATCCATCATCATCCATCATCATCCATCATCCTCCTCCTCATCATCATCCATATCCGTTTGACTGTGGCAAACCCAATGACAAACCATGCATCACCATGCCAAATGTTCAAGCTTCGATAATCCTGGGCATGTGGAGAAACTTGGACTTGTTTTTTGAGATTACCCCAAAAACAACATGTTGCGTTGGATTCTGTTCCCCTTCCGTTCTGATGCAGCGATCCACGGCCGAAAACTGGTGATTCGCATAGCGAGGCACAAGAGGCTCAAAGGGAGATGCAGACTGAGGAGATGTGTCATGTGGCAGATTAGGGTTGCATTGGGTTTGGGCTGAATTAAGATAATTCACCAACCTGAAAAAGGGTCATTTGGGGATGATTCCCCCTTACTAACCACAATCTTTGGTTGCGCATAACAAGGGCCACCAAACATCTTTGGGACCGTTTTATAAACGACTCTTTGTTGACTCTTGAGGTGTGTAACCAACAAAAAAAAATACGCGGTTTCTGCTGGGAAACATCCCAAGTATTGTGGTCAATCTAAGCAAAAATTGATAGTTAATATATGTTAATATATGTTAATATTCATATTTTGGCTGCTAGTGAGCCACCCAATGTTCACCTCAAATTTGTCCAATTGAAAATGACGAGTATCTCAATTTTTGATGACCAGAAGGTACGGGTCCATCCCCGCGATCTGCAGATTTTGTCCACAATCGCAGCAGATTTGTTTCCATAAGTGATTGTGGGGGACATCATCTGCAAAATAACATTTTTTCAATCTGGCTATGGATCAATACCTATAGATACATTTTAGTGGGATGAACATCCATTTACCAGCTATTTTGATGTTCACCAGGGGTACAAGGTTTTGACCCATCCCCATCTGTTGGGGACCCTGGAATATTCCTGATTTGCTGAGATTCTGGGAAACTATCGCCTTCTGTGATTGATAGTTTCAACCTCATGTTTGTTCCAAATTGGGTGCTTACAACATTGACTGTCAAGAGGGAAGACCTTTTGAGACTTAAGACTAAGATATGGTCAATGTTGTGGGTGTTGGTAATTACTTGTTTCATTTTGTTTTCAATTCTCCATGCCTGCTTTAGTTTGTTTGCTGGTAAATATATCCACGTGTCAAGATCCCCAGATATCCCCAGGTAGATTTGTTATCAAATGGAAAATGTGAACATGTTTGGTTTAAGTAAGTTGTTATCTGGTGGGTGGTTTCAAACAAGTATTGATCTTCAACCATATGTCGAACGATAATCCTAATGACCAGCAATGGGCCATGAAATCACCAAAGATCTTGCTTCAGGAGATGGTCGAGCTCAAATTGCGCGTGAATGCGTTGCAAAGGGCTAAGGAGGCCCCTTTGATCCACGGGTGAGTTGTGCGTTGAAGGTTTGTTATAATTGTTGAGCAGTTTTCAAAACCTCCGTTGCTTGATGATTGTCAGGGATTTCACTATCCAATATCTTGGGGATTATCGCAATCCATTAGGGGATTCCCTATCAACTGACTAGTTGGCGTGTTCTACCATTTTTGTGGAGGAGTACATGGCTATATTTGATGATGTGACGTTCCAAAATCACTGCTTTGATGAGATATCCATGGTTAAGGCATGAAGGGGTGACATGCATACGGCCAGTCACGAACAAATAGTCGCATATAAGATACATTATATACAGATATAACTACCATTTTAGGTATGATTAATTAATCATAATTAAACAACAACTACTCTTAGCATACAATACGTGCTGCATGCAAAAGGCAACAAGCACTGGCTTGCCAGGTGAGCGAACGCTTCGTGGAGGAGGAGGAGCCACCAAAGTTTCTGGAAGAAGTTGCTGTTTCAGGCTTCACCCAAATCGCACTTTAGAGGCTCGGAAGATGCTTTGCAAAATGTTCCTGTAACTTGAAGTAACTTGAAGGGGCTAGTGCCACTAGTGCTAGATAATTCTAAGGGAAGATTCGACGTGTACCGTATGGGACCCGCAAAATGACCTCTGCAGGGAACTGGCTTCTGAATTTTGAAGTTTGGGATCCTAAGAATTGTGCTGCTGCCAAACAAATACCTTCCATACAGAATCGTACAGGTCTGAGATATTCTGAGATACAGTTCAGAATGTCAGAATGTCATTGGCCGAGACTCTTCAACTTGAGCATCGACAAACACATCACCCTGTACGTGCAATCTGGCCAATGTGTTTTCCCTCCCAAGACCAACGGCCTGTGGGCAACTCCTCTACATTTCTCGTTTGGATTTTTATTGCCCTTGTGAAGGTACACCAATTATCATAGCTGAATGTCCAGACGCTCAAAACCACCATGTTTGCTGGTTGCATCGTTCACTCTTGGCTTTCAACACGAGTTGCAGTCTAAAGCTCGGTCCTCAAGATTGTAATATATTGCAATATGATTCCAAACTCCAAACAATTTGAAGATTTGGATTCATTTGTTTGGAATGTAATTATCTATATATATATATACAGTATTATAATGTATTATATAATAATATGCAATCTAAACCTTCCAGGCTTCCAATTCGTAAGCCACCATTTCCGCCATTGTCCAGCCATGAATCGCAGGAAGAGTGCTGGCTTCGGAGCAAAGCACAGCTGCGGGAAGCTGAAACCGAGGCCAACAGGGAGATGGGTCAAAAATTAAAGACCTGGGAAAGCACAGATTGGATATGATTGAAATGATTGAATGGTCTATTTTTAGTATCAACCATGTATCAACCATCTAATTTAATCTAATTGATTGGGGTACCATGGGGTACCCAATAAATTGACCCATACCCATGTTTGTGATTGCTTGTGGCTAGATGTTGCTGGTCTCTTTGTTGCTGCGATGTCTCTGCCAGCACAGGTGTTGAGCGCCATGGCAAGCGCACGGCACTACGAGGCTGAGGTCATCGCAGCGGTCATTAAAACTGAAGAGTTGACCAATAAGAAAACAAAATTGAAGATACCCTCTGGTAAACTAACGTAACTATGGAAAATGACCATTTTCAATGGGTAAATCCACTATTTCGACTGGGCCATTTTCTATGTCGCAAACTGTTAGTTTACCAGAGGGTAAAGTGTACTAAAGCCACAAGAAAAAGTACTACTCACTACTCACCCAAGAATTTCACAGGGTCTCACATTCCCGAACAAAAACCGAAAAGATAAATGGTGTGTTCGGTTTGACCCGCAGCTACTAAATGAGAAAGGCTTGCTTCAAATCCAGCCACAACCAATCCTCACTGGCAAGCCGATTTAAATATAGTTGTGTAATACGAATGATACAACGAACAAACATTGCATAATTACGTAATCGCATCATAATCATTTTACACGCATTCATTGCAAGTGCAGGCGCTTTAGGCTTGGACATGCTTGGACTGTGTCGGGGATATTGGTGTTGTTTTCATGTCGAAAAAACAGATCGATTCCAGTCATGTATTACGTATGTGTTCCCTGTAATGAACTGCATGGTTTCCTTTTTGACTCTCATTTTGAGATCGTTTCGAAATGTTTCGAACATTGATATATATATATATATATACATATTGTCAATATATATATATAACTATAGTTAACTATATATAATTATCATTATGTATATATCTATATATATATATTATCATATATATATATATATGTTTAAGATTATCTAAGATCTAAGTATCTATTTGCAGTATCTACAGTTTTGAATCGACAGTTGGACCTCAGGATGTCACCAGAGATGGTGGCGAAATACCACGGGGAAGCTGGCAATAAATGGTGTCCTAAATGGTGGAACAAGTATATGCAACAAGTATGCTTCAAAATCCTGATTCTTCATGGCTTAATTTGTTGTTATAAGTGATTAATGTTTTTAGTTACATCTCTTATTCATCATATTTCAGGTGAGATTAGTTTTCATATTTGAAAAAAGATGGTTAAAACATGTTAAAACCACCAACCAGTATAGTTTTCCAGATGACTACCTCCATGACTTATACCCTCTGGTAAACTAACAGTTTGCTATGGAAAATCACCATTCTTAATGGGAAAATCCACTATAAATGGCCATTTTCAATAGCTAAAAAAATATAAATGCCCCACTGCCAGGCGCGCTGTGCCTCTGGCGACGCCGTGCGTGCGCAGGCCAAGGCGACCGGCGCTGAGGCGGCCAGACGACGCTTGCAGGCGCCACCAGATTTCTGGGGGGTTTGAATGGTAAAACCATAGGAAAACCATAGGAAAGCCATGGAGAAATAGATTGGAAATATATGGGACAAATATGGGACATACAGGAAATATATGGGAAATCCCTCCAGCTCAATGGAGTTTGATTTTAGCTGGGAAGATCATGGAAGTAAAATGGTGGATGTTCCGTTGCCGTATTTTATGACCAGAGGGTAGGGTTTGAACATGCTAGAACTGCTTGAAAAAGTTGGCGTATCATTGGCAAATGATGGTTGAAAATTATTGATATCAAATTGGGTGTTGAATACCATCATTGATATATTTGGTGTGAAGTGTCATCCTAACACTTGGGAACATACATGTCACATAGAACCATAACACCACTGCCAGTGAAACCGCAGTGGAGGGATCAAGCTTGAGTGAGCCAAAACGGCGTGCGCCACCTACCTGTGCGTTGCAATTGGCTGGGACTTCGCGTGCCGCAGCTACTACTTGTTGTTGGCAGCGGGAGCTTGGTGAACCACTACGTGCTGAACTACCTGGTGGTGATCTTTGGCGACTGCTGCGGCTGCTGGTGCTCTACTTCGAGGAGATCGACTTCTACCTGGGCTACAACCTGGAGATCCCCTACGACTTCGACCTGGTGACCTACGACCTGGTGATCTTCGACGTCTACGTGGTGATCTTCGGCTACAACCTGGGAGTCTACGACCTGAAGTTCGACGACGGCCTCAACGTGGTGAACTACCCCTTGAAGTATGGCATCAACGGCTGCTGGAAGCAAACCATATGCTGGTAAGGCCCATGAATATGTCCCGGAGTTCTCCAACAAGTCCTCCGACTACAAGGAATTCAAGAAGAGAGTCCAGCTGTATGAGAAGAAGATGAACCTGGCTGGACGAAGCACCGAAACAGCTTTCAATGTGATGGCTGCGCTGACAGGACGTGCTTGGGATGCAGTGGAAGATCTACAGATGTCAGACCTTGAGTCTACAGATGGCATCACAACGTTGCTGAAGCGCTTGGACACCGTCTTCAAGTACGACGCCCTGACCGAGCTGCCCAGCGACTTCGAGAATTTCTTCATGCATACCCGACGTGGGAGAAATCAAAACATCCAAGAGTACACGGCTGACTTCGAGAGAGCATTGCGGAAGTTAGAGACCCACAATGTGAAGCTGCCGGACAAGGTCATCGGATGGTTTTACCTACGTAGAGCCGGACTGAAACAGGATCAGCGACAGATGGTCATGACGACCCTCTCGGTGGACAAGCTCAACTTGGAGTCCGTCAGAAAAGCCCTCAACTTTGTCATTGGTCAAGACTCACTGCCCGACGCGACGAACACCTATGCCATGAAGTCCAGTCGAGGCAAAGAATCCATCTACTATGAGGATGACTACAACCTGACCTATGAGTACGACCAGGACTATGAGGACAACTTCGACGACGGCTACGCTGTGGACGATAATGGGTCCTACTGGGATGAGGATGAATGTGATGGAGAAGCTGATGAAGCTTTCATGGCGGAGGAGAATGCGGCAGAATACGATGAAGTGTTCGCGGCCTATGTTGAAGCACGCCAACGCATGAACCAGATGCGACTTGCCCGAGGGTATTATCCCGTTGTGGCGATGGTGCCTGGTGGACAGAATACGTCCAAGGCCCAAGGAAAAGGAAAGAAGTCTGCAAAAGGTTCCAAGGCCAAGGGAAAGAATCTTTCCAAGCAATCTCCAAAGCCTCCATCTGCCCGAGCCAGAGGCAAAGCTGCCCTTGGTTCAGTCAAATGCCTTCGATGTGGAATGGCTGGACACTATGCCAAAGCCTGCCCCCAGTCTGTGAAGCGAAAAGCTGAAGGTCCTGCTGAAGGTGATCATCAAGTCAACATGGTTGCAGATGACGACAACCCGGACTTTGTGCAGCAGGTCAACATGTATGAAGATGATGGTGAAGAATCAGAGCCAGACGATACTGGTATCTGGGACTGTGGTGCGGCATCAGTGCTTGTGTCACGAATGCAGCTGAAGCGTTACCTGAGACAGCTTCTGATGGCTGGATTCGATGTGCATGACATCAAAGCTTGGACATGCACGAAAGGTTTCCGTTTTGGAAATGGCAACAAGGACAAGACCAACATCTGCGTTTTACTGCCTACATGGTTTGAAGGATGTCGCAGAGACGTTCTGGTCTATGTCATTACCGGGAAAGTCCAATTCCTGTTGGGACGCCCACTGATGGAAAGGCTGAAAGTTTCCATTGACTACGCCGACAAGAAGATCAAATGGGGAGATGGTCCATGGAAGCCAGCTCAACTTGGCCCCAAAGGTGAATATGTTTTGCGGTTGGCAGAGCAAGTTATCCCTTTGCTGAACGAGCCGGTCAAGGAGACGCTGGTGCCTGCGGATTTCTATGACCATGTGCAACTTGAGACGGAGTACCCCATCATGCAGTTGATCCAGGAGAATGAGACTGAGGAGATCCATGCAGCTGACATTGATGAAGTTGATGAAGGTCAGCAACAAGGAACTTCCCCAACAAGAGCCCAAACGACACCGACTGAGACAGCATCGCCTCACTCTCTCATGGACTTGGACGAGCTCAAGGACGATGTGCCGCCCATCTTGGTCAATTCTGAAGGAATTGCCCCAATTCCGTTTCACACAGATGGCCGAGCACCAGTTTGTGATGAGCCAGTTCGTCAAGTTCGACGACAGCAAGGAGCAAGCAATGCTGTGCGAAAATGGAGATCAGGTGAACTGAGCATGGAAGAACAAGTGACTGCCTTGGATCTGGACACAACCAGTCCTGAGGAAGCCATAGCTCAGACGGATGAGTCCTTTTCACCGACCTCAGATAGCCACGCTCCAAAGAAGTTGAAGACCACAGATGGCCCTCAAAACCTGAAGCGCTTGACTGGCAACAAGCTCAGATCGATGATGAACAATGTCCAACAAAAGATCAACGAGCACGAGAAGATTCTTTTGGCGTGTTCAAGAAATGAACAAGCTGGACGCAAAATCAAGATTTGGGAAGTTTTTGCTGGAAAAGGTCGACTCACTCAGATCTTGCGAGAAAAGTATCCAGGAGTGAGCGCCCAAAGGTTTTCACTGGAAGAAGGTTGGGATTTCTCAAAAGCCAAAGACAGAAAAGCCTTCATCCAGAAGTTGCAGAAAGAGGAGCCAGATAGCATTTTGCTGTCACCAGTGTGCAAACTTTGGTCGATGATGCAAGAGCTGACACTAGCTCAAAGTGCTGAACGGCGTGATGAACTGATGCGCCAGAGAGAAGAGGATCATGACACCATCCTCACCTTCGTAGCCATTGTCTATGAGATCCAACGCAGAAATGGCCGAGATGCAACAGTGGAGCATCCATGGTTGGCAAGATCGTGGAAAACACGAGCGTTTTCTCGAATGATTGGCTATGACTGCTATGTCGATCAATGCTGCTACAAGCTTGCAATGCCAGATGTGGATGGAGTGATGAAACCAGTGAGAAAGCCCACACGCTTTCGAACAACAGGTCACATCATCTACACCATGCTGTACCGAGAGTGTCCTGGAACCCATGAGCATACACCTCTGGAAGGCTACATTCCGGGAGTTGGACATCGAACCAAGTTAGCCGAGAACTACCCGCCGAAGCTTGCGGCAAAATTGGCTGAAGCACTTGTTAGTCAGGTGAACCATTGGGAAGATGTTCAAGCAGCGGAAAACCTGGAAGAAGCCTACAACAGATGCGATGGTGTTGGTGAAGGAGAAGATGATTCACCTCCAGTCTCTGTGACCGAGCCTGCGCAGAAGAACCGTGAGTTGAGAAGACAGGTTGGAAACAGACCCTTTGAGTATGTCCAACGGCTGCACAAGAACTTGGGTCATGTGAGCAACAACACACTATGCCGAATGCTTGAGGAGGTCCAGGCCACTGAGAATGTCATGACAGCGGCGAAGAACTATGTCTGCCCAACGTGCTATGCTCGGAAAAGACCTGCACAAGCACCTCCGATTTCAGGATTGAAGAGCACAGAGTTCAATGAACGCATCCAGGTTGACAGCCACTGGATTCTCAGCGAGGACACGATCGTCCATCCTGGAACCCCTGCCGCAAAGCGCAAGAAGCACGAGCTGACTGGCAGGCAATGTGTTTTGACCATTGTGGATCATGCCACAAGGTACTGTGCTGTGAGAATCTTGAAAGGCGAGACTGCAGAGGAGTTCACGAAGGGAATAGAAAGGATGTGGTTCAAACACTTCGGAGTTCCAAAATACCTGCGCATAGATGAAGCCAAAGGATGGACTTCCAAACATGTCCGTGAATGGGCAAGCAGCAGAGCAATTTGCCTGGAAGTTCAACCTGCAGAACAGCATACATGGCTTGGAGTTGTTGAAAGAAAACATCAGGTGATCAGACGTGCACTTGAGCTGTATCAAGATGAACTTGGTCGACACGACCTCAGTGCCCTCAAAGAAGCTGCAATCTACGTGCCCCATGGCATCAACCAGACGGAGATGGTCAAAGGCTTCACACCACAACAATGGGTGCTGGGAAAATCCATGACCTATGTGCACGGCCTCACTTCAGAGATCTTCAATCCAGGTCAAGAGCCACTTGACGAAGCTGGAGCTTTTTCACAGATTCAGCAAAAGCGCCTTCGAGCTCAGATGGCATGGCTGAAAGCCGACTCAGACGCCAAATTGCGGCGAGCCTTCCACCAAAAGTTCCAAGACGTTCAGGACATGCTGGTCGTGGGACAAAAGTGTTGGTACTGGCGAGTTGCCGGAACAGGGATTTTGCAGAAGGCCAAATGGCGTGGACCCGCCAGAATCGTTGCAATTGAAGACCATGAAGGAACCCGAGTCCTATGGCTTTGTCATGGAACCAGTCTGATCAGATGTGGTGAACGACAAGTACGACCGTTGGTTGAAGAAGCTGGTTCTGTACAGCCTGCTGATGTCAAGGCTGCCCTCAAGGACTTGGAAGACCTGAAGGCCAGATCAACAACCCAATTCAGAGATGTGGTTCAGGCTAAAATCGAGCCCACTTTGGAAGACAACCTGGAAGACAACAATCCTCCAGACAATGTGACTGACTATGAGCCGAGCCTTGGTGATTCGGACGATGAGCGTCAGATACGTGAACAAGCTCTTCCTGGTGTGGTTCAGATGGTTTTGCCGATACCCTTGCAGAACACAGCTGCTGAACGAGATCGAACACCTCGACGTGCACAACATGGACTTGCAGATGACGCAGCACGACCGATGTCGATCGCATCAACAGCTGAACCTGCGGGAGATCTACCACCTCAACAAGGTGACAGACCCGCCAGCGCCAGAAGAAAGTCTCCAAAGAGAAGAAGCAATGAGCCCACATCGCAACAGGAGAAGATACCCAGACGTGAAGAAACAGAGCAAGCTGCGCGTGAGCTTGAAGCTGCAGCGAGCACTCCTGCCCCCAAGAGCGATGATGATGGTTTATTTGTTGATGTTTTGGTTCATGAAGTTGTTGGAGAACTGCCAGATGGTTGGCGTTGCGTGGATGGATGTTTTGAATTAGATGACATGCTCTACACTGCCTTCCGAAAAGGAGAAGTGAACCCCAGACATCTTGACCTCCAAGGACAACAAGAGTTTATCGAGGCCAAGAAGCTCGAGTTGACCCAGTACTTCAACAATTTGGTTTGGGAGTTTGCAACAAAGGAAGAAGGAATCAGAGCTGAGCGCAACGGCAGAACAATCACTGCGAGATGGGTGCTTACATGGAAAAGCTCAGAAGGCACAGATGGCACAACCAAATGGAAGGGCAAAGCACGACTTGTTTTGCGTGGATTTGAGGATCCAGATGTCCTTTCTCTTCAGAAAGCGGCCCCCACAGCGAGCAGACTGTCAAAGACGTTCCTGCTAACCCTGGTTGGATGGCTTGGATGGACAGTGCTATGTGGAGATGTTCGTGCGGCCTTCTTGAGTGGCAAGAACTTCACCCGGGAGCTCGTGGTCAAGCTGCCGAATGACTGTGCTGCCCTCTTAGGAGTTGAAGCACCATGCTACATGAGAATGCTCAAGAGTGCCTACGGTTTGTCAGATGCACCGTTACTTTGGTATCAAGAAGCTGACAGAAGGTTGCAGGCCAATGGATGGTTGCGTCACCCCCTGGACAAGTGCTGCTATGTCCTCACAGACTCCAACAACCAGGACAAGGTGATTGCATGCCTAGTTCTACATGTGGATGATGTTTTGATTGGAGGAGAAGCTGAACACCCCGAGTTCAAGCAGGCCATGAACAACCTGAAGAAGAGCTTCAACTTTGGCAAATGGGATGAACTTTCACCGACGAGTCCTATCAAGTACTGCGGTGGCATCATTGAGTTCAAAGATGGTGTTGTCCAGACGTCCTATGAGGACTATGTCAACAAGATCTGCCCAATGACCTTGAGAAAAGGGAGAAACCCAGAAGAACCCTTGAGTGATCAAGAAAGATCGAAAGCACGAGGTTTGATTGGAGCGCTGCAATGGCCAGCAGGCCAGGGGATGCCAGCCCTAGCTGCATCGGTTTCCGTTCAAGCCGGAGATTTGGCTGGTGGAGATGGAAAGGTGTTGCAAGAGCTGAACAAGACTTTGAGGTTTGCAAAGAGCATTGCGCACCACAAGATGTCCTACCTGGCCAAGCCCGAGACAAAGAATGACAAGACCCTTGACAGCTTGGCGATTGTCCTCTATGTGGACGCGGCGTTCAGTGTGAGAAAAGATCATGGTTCTCAAGGAGGTTTTGTTATCCTTGCCGGAGACAAGAAGGTCTTGACAGGACAGAAAACCCCTATGTCAACTCTGTCATGGAGAAGTTTCAAATTGAGCCGAGTGTGCAGAAGCAGTTTAGCAGCAGAGTGCCAGGCTTTGGCGACTGGTTTGGAAGAGCTGCTATTGGTGAAGAATTACCTGACGCACCTGCAGTTCCCTCGACTTGGACTTCAAGAAGTACAAAAGCGAGCTGCTGACAACTGTGCTGTCATCACCGACTGCAAGAGCCTCTTTGACGGCATCAAGAGAGAAACAATTCAACAAGCGGCTGACAAAAGAGTGGCATTGGAATGCCTTGTGATAAAAGAACTCTTGAATGACACGAAATGTCAGTGGAGATGGATCAGCTCAGAACGACAGTTGGCTGATGGACTTACAAAAGTCAGTGCAAGACAAGCGTTTGCAGAACGTTTTCAAGGGCAACATGTGCAATTGGTTGCAGATGAGACCTTTACAGCGGCAAAGAAGAAGAGCAAAGAGGAGCGCAAAAGAACTTTGCAGGGGACAGTTGGAACAAGATCAACTACCGCGGCGACGTTGGTTGCTTTGGTGATGGAATCGAACGTGCAGATTGCGAATGGCAACCACTACCAGGTGGACAAGGTGAACACCGAGACCGACATCGAGACCTACAGCCCGATCAATGTCGAGCTCTATGGCATGCTGAGCAAGATCTTTGTTTTGACCATTTTGGTCGTTTTACTGACGATGGCCCATTTCCATCGTGACCTTTTGATGAACAAGTTCAACCGGATGAGGAAGCAAGTGAGACACATCTTCGTGATGAAGAAGATCCCGCAACGGAAGCTGGAAAATCGCATACGCGACCTGGAAGAGGAAGTGGAAAACCACAAGGCGAGCTTGGAGCTGCAGAAAGCTGGTTTCCTTCAGGAGATCAACAAGATCGAGACCGAAAGAACCAGAATTGAAGATGCAAAAGATCGAAGGATCGAAGCACTGGAGGAGCAGATTGGCGGCTACCAGGAAGAGCTTGCGTTCCACACTGATATGATCCGCAACATGCAGACGGCGATCAATCAGTACACCAGGGAGCGTGACAACTTACGGTTTCGTCTGACGACGATTGAAGCCGGACGCTTTGATGTTTTAGCTTCAAAGCACGGGACTCACTGGCACCGAAATCCGGAATGTCAGTTTTTGAGGAATTCAGAAAATCTGAAGACCCTCACCCCATGTGCTGGATGTACATAAACTTTCACTTTTCCCCAATGTGAAGTGTCATCCTAACACTTGGGAACATACATGTCACATAGAACCATAACACCACTGCCAGTGAAACCGCGGTGGAGGGATCAAGCTTGAGTGAGCCAAAACGGCGTGCGCCACCTACCTGTGCGTTGCAATTGGCTGGGACTTCGCGTGCCGCAGCTACTACTTGTTGTTTGGTATATAAACGATGGTTGATCACTAGTTAAGGCATGTTGCTGTGATTTATATAAGGTTTTAGCATCAAAACACATGGGGTAGCATATAAATGATGATTGGTTGATGATTTGTTCAGGGGTTATACTACCCAGTAAGATATTACTTGGGGATACTTGGGAGTTATCATAATCCATGAAAGAGGAATCCCTATCAACAAACAGGTATATACTTGAATCACGGTTGCTCCAATCTACTACAAGTAAATGATAGCAAGGGTGTGGAGGGGAAATTCGGTGAGTGTACCTCTTTACTCAATTGACCCCCACTTGTATCTGGGGCGTTTTTTTTGCATCCTCAAGTTGCAGTATGCCGTATGCGGTTTGCCCCCTCTTCCATGGTTGCTTCGTGGGGATGGTATGAGTTTTCGATCCAACAAAAGACCCTCCACCGAGTCCAGAGATGCTGCCAGTGGCGAAGATGACTTTCCGAAGAGCGATTCTCTATGCTGAGGGGATGGTATGATATGGATTGATATGGTGTAGGGTAAGCTTACTCTCTGGTAAACTAACATTGCGAACTGGAAAGTGGCCATAGAAATAGTGAGTTTTCCCATTAAAAATGGTGATTTTCCAGTTCGTTATGTTAACGTTTACCAGGCCGGGTCAGCTTAAGATAGCGAGTTTTTTACGTATCATGTGAGATGAACCGCAGACATCTCAAGTCGTCGATTCCCCATGGAGGAGATCCATGGGGGTCCAAAAATTACTGGTACTAATCCTGGGTAAATCGAATCATAATCCTCGACTAGGAAAGGCATGAGTTTGGATAGTTTGGTGGGTTCAAATACTTCAAATCCAACCTTTTTGTTGTTGAAGATTTTGGTGATATATCTTGAGATATCCATGTTGATTGAATCATTAAACATCGTCAAAAATCCCCACAAAAATTGCTGGGAGTTTTGGTCCCATTGCAGACATTCGATCAGGCTGAGGTGGAGAGTCTACAACGGGAAGTAGGGGAACCTTACGGGTAGCCGCACAGGGGCTGAGCTGACCTCACACGCGTGTTCTAAGTGATGTGTAAAATATGTTGATATAAATGATGGTCAAATGATGATTAACTGATTGTTTAAATGCTTGTTTAAATTGTTTGAATGCTAGCATATTCTGGTGTGTATGTATATATATACACACATGTACAAAATACGTGCAGCAACACAAAGATTGTGGGAAGCGTCACCCAACCATTGAGTCGGTGACATGTTTGGTGTCAAGGAAAGGGCTAATCCATGCTACTCCCTAAAAACTCTCATGAAATCCAAAAATCACATTGCAAAATGACATTGCAAAATGGCGTTTTACACGATATTACATGGTAAATGAGGTGCAAGTCCAAATGTGTGATGTTAATGTAATGGTATTACATATCATGGTAAATGTTATGGTTTTTGTTAGATGTGGTGCAAGTTTAAGGTCTGGAAAACTTGGAAACATGCTCAACAGCATGTCGCTGCTAGAAGCCAGGCTCAAGAGTGCTTACAAACATCTGAGGGATGCTGGCTGAACAGATTTCGCCAAGCTGAAACTTGGAGGATTTGATACCAACATATCCACTGCATCCATCCATGTTTCTGGGAGAATACTGATGCCAATTGAACTCCAGCACTAATTCATCCAACAATGTAGTTTACCATTTACTATATTTATATTTACTTGTACCTGTTTCTCTAACCCGATAGGATATTAGGCTTTGATTCTGAGCTTGTGGTTATTGTCATCAACTAGTGAAATTAGAATGCAAAGCCAACCAAGAAATACAGTTTGGATAGTATTTTGGTAACCTTGGTCTGTTAGTTGCATGGTAAATATACAGATCTAGAATGGGCCATGACAGTTTTGTTTGTAATACACTAATCACTAATACATACAAATGCAAAAAACAAAATCAGGTAAGATTGGCTTACATCTAAGATTGGTTCCATGAGATTTCCAAGGCATATCAAGGTTCACCAACGTTCCACACCAGTGCCAGCCGCCGCTCCTCTCTTTGGAAGTTCGCATGGCTGGCTCTGCTTCTGGAAGCCACTGGGACTTACCGGGGAATTACGTGTGGCGATCCTAACAAATCGGTGTTCCCAATTCAATGGTCTCATGTAGGAACAGGGAATCCTGGTTTATGGGAGTCCTCTTGTTTGAAAAAAAAGAACACCTATATATGTATTCAGAAAAGGCCATGGAATGCCAAGAAAATGTGGATGTAGTCTCATGCTTCGTTGAACTGGAGGATCTACTGTATCAAGTGCAAGATGGAGCACGGGTGAGATCCTGGGGAAGTAGCAAGTGGTTCGAAGAATCGACCCCAGCACGTCTCACAGTTACAAATTAATTACCCATAGGATCCATGTATGCTATATATGCTAACATTTACCATCAATATACCCCAAATGTTAGCATATATACCATACATGGATCCTATGGGTTATTGATCATTATTGTATACAGGTATACATGTTCTCGGGGTTAGTCAGAAGAAAGCCACCACAGAACTCAGCACGTTGCAACATGGCGTGAGTCATGTTGCAGTTTCTCTTTCTCGTAGTGCCACTTCTGAAACCAGCTGGCTGAGTAGGTCATGAAAATTAGACTTGGAAGGTGGGCAACTTAATCTCCAGGCAGCATCCCAGCAGTTATGACTTGAGATACTTCAAAAAACTGACAGATAAATGTTGCTATGTTCAGAGAAAAAAAATAAGCTAATCAAACAGCAATTAACATATTTGCCAGTGTTGAAACCATCTCTGAATACTGATCAACCAGTGTGTATAATAGCTACTACTTTAACATTTAAACAATACGCAGCTGAAATTGAAAAAAAACTCTAGCGCCAGGTTTGGCGCGCGAAATCTTCCACCGAGATGTTCCTCCAGGCGCTAAGTTTCAGTTTATATATGGTGACGTTTACACAATGTTCATGGGGATACAATATTAAATTATATCACGGAATATTCCAGCAACACTTCCTGATATATTTGAAAATGGGGTACTTGTGGTTCCCAAAATGGCTATGTTGATGGGAAAATAATGATGAACCATGGGTACGCTATTTTCAGAAACCGCTTGACAGAAAAGAATAGACAAGGTGTATTCTCTAATAAACAGAGACCGGCAACGCACTTAAGTCCTATCTGTCCTATTTGTGGTTAGTCAATCAAAATTCAACTGGGGTAGATTTGACATTCACTGGAAGGTAAAAAAATAACATTCAATCATTTTCACTTGCAGCATAGACATGGGGATGGATTTTCTACATAGTAAAGATAATAATCCATCCCCAAAATCACTGAATCAATGGGTGGTGTTTGAACCATTAAACCTGGGATTTATGATGATTTTACCCACATGAAGATCCTGCGGTTCGGTGGGCAAGGACTTCACAGCAGCAGGTCAGCCTTTGGAGGATGTCTTCCTGGAGCAGCTTCATCCCAAGCTGCGAGAGGTCTTCGCAGCTTGGAGCGACAAGTCTCTGGGAAAATTGGCTGCTTTTTAGGGGAAATTTGTCCCAAAATCTATAGTGAATGATCATTATCATCCATTGCAAACCCGTGGCAAGTTTGGTTTCTTCATTTTCAGAGAAAGCCAGTTACGAGAAGCACATGGTGCTCATTGGGGACAAGACAAACATGTTTTCCAGCTGTCTGTAAATCCTTCGCGGCGATTGTAACAGTGCTGTTGTCGCCCAGAAAAGCTCGCCGATGCTGAAGAATCTCTGGGAGCATGAAGTGAAGAGCGCTGTGGAGGGCCTGTCTGGAAACTCAGAATGGTTGCAAAGCTGGGGGTTAGCCTGGGTTCGGCATCTTGATGGCTGTAGCTGCTCTGTTGTATGACATAAGTACAATGTATACATGCAGATATTGTGACTATGTATGACATTTATAGATATCAACATATATATATATATACATGTATATCTGGGTAAATTATAAGGACCTCACTGCGACCTCACTGGAAATCATGGTTAATGAGGGAAATCATCCCAAAATGGCCTTAATTCAGGCTAGTGAAATATTATAATTTACCCAGGTATATATACATATATATATATATATATTTAATATATGGATATTTGTCAATAATAGTAATCATAACAATAGCAAATAAAATATAATGATAATAGTAACGCATGTCCAATTCATAATATTATCATAATTAGTTATCATTGGACATAATACTAATGATCATCATAATTGGACATGAAAATATAATGTATCATGTATCATGTCCAATGTTGCACATCCGCTTTTTGTAGAGGACCACGGACGATCTCAACAAGTTGGACCCGCGACTTGGCAACCACAGGGCAATTCGGAGATATTTTAAGGTGAAAACCTAGGTTAAACAAACAAACAGAAACACGTGGATGATATCCCATGCTTGTAGTGGTTATATAATGTACTATAAGGTCATATAATGTCATATAATGTCATATAACTTATAACCAATGCTTGTATTAGTGGCTATATATGTATATATATCATGTACTTTAATGTCATATAACCAATGAGATATATAATGTACCAATGAGATAACATTATATTCCATGTTTGTGATTATAGAATGTACATACATAATGTGGTTATATAATGTACTATAGTGTTATATATATATATTCATGTGTTGCTATTCCCAAAATATAGATGGAAATCCGACCCATTTCTGCCACCATGTAAGCAACACCGGATGCAGAGTATGTTTTTGCGAAGCGTCATCTCTAGTGAACGACATGAATATTGTATACCCATTGACCATTGCGGATTTGTCACCAACAATCGAAAACTGGGGCTTGGTGGTCCCCATTTTTGGAGATGTGAAGGCTGCAAACTCTAGATGTACCGGTTGGGATGCGATCTCCTCATTCCGTGCAGAAATGCTCGCATAGTTGGATAGTCTATGATTCTGGCCTACAGCCCATAGCCCTGCTTGGATCATTGTGGCTCGGCACTGGGGACCATTCCGAATGGGATGCGTCGCTACTAAGATTTCGAAAAAATGATCCAACATCATCCAAAATCATAGAACATACCCTCTGGTAAACTAACATAACTATGGAAAATCACCATTTTTAATGGGTAAATCCACTATAAATGGTCATTTTCAATAGCAAACTGTTAGTTTACCAGAGGGTATGTGTTTCCCACAGCCAAAAAAGAAATATTTTGACCCCCATCTTGGTAGATCTCCGCCAATTGAGCTGAGGGATCAGTTGCACCACTTAATGGACGCTCAGATACTTGGCCTTGGACTGGCAGTGTTGCCTGCATTTCTAGCTGCAAACAGGGGAAACATTAGAAATAATCTGGGATTTAAGATGATTTAATATGGGGATATTTAATCACATGATTTAATCTGGCTGGTGGTTTCAAACATTTTTCATTTTCCATAATATATGGGATAGTCCTTCCCATTGACGAACTCATATTTTTCAGAGGGGTAGGTATACCACCAACCAGATAACCATATTTAATGGGATTTAACAGGCAACGGAGCTTCGATCGAATCGCAGGCAGGCAACAATCCCATCCCCCAAGGGGTTGCAGGGTGGTGTTTCATTAGGACGGGGCCACAGCAGTTTTTTGGGACATTGACATCTGGTTATGACTCACAGTTTGCCATGGAAAGATCCACCATTTTTAAGTTCGGTAAACCATCTATTTCTATGGGCTCCCATGGCGAACTGTTAGTCATAACCAGAGGGTATCTCATGGCATGGATGGACAGGGAAGCGCTTAGGAAAGATGTGGATCAACGACTGGAGGAGGTGAATAAGCTGGTGGAGGCGCGAGTGAGCACACGTTTTAGCACTGCGTTTTAGCAGACGTCTGTGGATCAAAAAAAGAAGAGGATGTCTCTGAGATTTTACCCATGCATCCCATGGATGTTAATCTAGTTCACGAAGAATCCTGGAGGGTAAACGGAATGTAAGATGCCCTGTGTCCTCCAAATGATCACCCAAACCCAAACTTATTGTGGTTTTCTGATGTGTCCATTGATCGAGAACAAAACCACATGGGGAAAAAAGGCATCATAATTTGGATGCTGTCATCATTACCTGCAAAACCTGCTTTGCTCTATATGTTTCCCTCAAAATAGAAACACAATCGTCCAAACTAGTTATTTCTATGTTTGTGCCTGGAAGAAACAATCCAATCACAATTAATTAGTTTCTGTTTCTTTTTCAAAAAAAATGTAAATCCAGGAAACTCAAAATAGTACGATACTTTATCACCTGATGGATGAGTAACATATGATAAACATGTACATACCATATCAGCCAAACCTTATAAACAATGTAATTCAAATTGTTGATACCAACAGTAATTATCAATTTATATATACTGTTTCTATCCATCAATAAGTTGTGATAAGTAACATATATTAACCGAACAGCAAACATGACAATTGTGTGACTTGTTCAATATATATGTATACATAATATGTCAATAATAATAACAATAATATATATATAAATATGTATATTTATAATAGATATGATATATAATATATAGTATATAATTTATATACATATATAATATAATATATATATAGTATATTATATATATGTGTAATATATGTTATATATAATATATACATTTATTTATATGTATATCAAGATAAGTTACTTTTGTCGGATAAGAAACCTACCTTATAAGTTACAAAAAAAAACACAGAAGAAGCACGGCAGGACCACAGCGAGGCGCTGGAACATGTGAAGCACTTCTTTGGATCTCGGGAGGCTGCCATGCCAGGTGCGCCATGGGGAATGGCCTGGTGGAAACGCGTGGAAACGAACGAACTAGCCAAAACTTGGAATGAAACATAGGATTTGATCAGAAACATAGGTTTTTATCACGGAAAAATGTGGATTTCATCTCAGAAACATAGGATTTTATCAGCGAACATGTCGAATTCAACGAAAAACATGGGCGAAGTAACCCTTTGGGATGTAGCAAACGTGATGATTCCAGCAGCAAACAGGTTAATGTGGAACCTAACAATGGCATACAATGGCCATATCCAGCAATCATCTTTGGGGCTTCATTTTTGAGGTAGCATGTGAAATTTAGGAGGTGTACCCAACAAGAATTTGTGCAAACTGGATACTGCACCCATTGACTTCAGCCGACAAATGATGCCAGCAAAAAGTGGTGGCTCTGTTCAACCAAGATATGGATTTCACCCGCCAAATTCATGGTTCCAGCATACTTTAGTACGGTTTCAAGTCATTAGGTCATCAAGAAACAGCTGCGCCGCGTCCAGAACCTATTCATTTTTAGTAAGAGGGTGGCACTAAGGAACCTCGCGCAAGCAAAACCCTGGTGTGCGTAAGCCCGCGTAAGCATCAGCTAAAGCAATTCCTGAGCGTAAGCTAAAACTGCCGGTGCGCCAGCAGCGCGTAAGCTGCTGCGTAAGAATCTCCTTAGCGCCGAAGAACAAGACCTTTTGGACACAGCTCAGCTGATTTGCTAAAGGAATTTGTCCATACGCTCCCCTAGTTTCAACCCATAACCATGGTACTGTAGCACTACTTGAAGAATCTCAGAAACCTGTGTTTCATGGAGCTGAAGCATGCTGCATAGGGGCATGGTTGCTAGCTATCACTTCAAGGCACGAAGTACAATAATATGTCCACAGCGGATTTATTGGTTCTTGGTTAAACAGAGTTAAACTGCAACATGCTTACTTGAATCTCATGCTACAGCAGGTGTTGATAGATGAATGTTTGGCCTAGCATTTCTGAGCATTTCTTGGTTTCTTTCTATTTCGTCCCAACTTGACTCGTTCTGCGTATGTTTTTGGTTGGAGCAATGCCTTACAGTACTTAAGTTAATTGATGATCATACAGGGTTATACGATGTTTTGCTGTATATATATATATTTAATGTACATTTTTCCTACAATGGGTATTATATACGTATTGTGACAAGCTAGAAATCCCGCCTCCAACCAGTACAAACCTATTGGTCACTGCATGGAAATGGTTTAGGTTTAGTATGAGTCTCTTTATTTTACCGCCTCAACCATCAACCTTTTAATCAGCAATAACCATCAAGAACTATAATGATAGTTAAGTGATAGCAGCGAAATGATTAGTGGCACTACTTGATATCCATGGCACTCGTCTGACCGTGGGATCCACTCCGGCCTGACCGTTCGAACGGCCAGCTTTGTCCTGTGTGTTCAGCACTTGGCCAGCTTCATCTGTTGGAAGGTGGGATCGGCTGGTCCCTGTGAGATAAAAACCCATCAGTTGAAGGTAAATACTTTGCGAAAAAGAGAGGTTTGATGGAGCGCTAAAGTTCAAAAATTCTTCAGAGATACTTTATGGTTCATCTAACCCCAAGAATCCATAAATTGATGCACCCTTCTAGTTAGATGAAACTAAGGGCTGTTCCAAAGTCAGTCCACGCCCAGGTCATTTGTCGCATTCGGCTTTTTTGGATACCCTCTACTACGAAATGTCTAAGATCCCCCCTGGGGACAAATCCCAGGGTTCCAGAATGGGGATTCAGTTCAATTCTAGACCTTTGACCACCCCCCATTTGTAGACCCCCGGAGGTTTTGGTTCCTAGAGTTGTTTTTTTTTATGTTGTAATTTGCCACTTCCGCCCACTTTGGATATTTTTGGATCATGTGAAGTAGCTACCCGGAAAGCCTAGTGCCCATTGTTTTGGGCATTGTCCAAAGTGCCCGGAATTTTGGTCATTGAAACATTTTAGGAGTAGGATTTCTACGTGTATTTATGGCACTCTACGGGTATTCACTGCACCGACATGATATCTCTAAACTCATTCTGTCGAATATCTTCACAAGGGCTATAGATATGAACTTAGACCCGCCATTCCTTTACAACCCTCTGAACAAAAATGAATAATCAATTTGATTTACTGTATTGCTTATTACTCGGAAACTGTTGAGTTCTACACAAGGTTCTGAAATTATATCTCCCAACTCATTCAGTGGAATTATCTTCGCAAGGGCCATAGAGATGAACTTAGACCCGCCATTCTTGTACAACTCTCTGAACAAAAATGAAGAAACAATTTGAATTATTACTCGGAAATTGTTGAGTTCTACACAAGGTTCTGAAATGATATCTCCGAGCTCATCCAGTGGATTTATCTTCGCAAGGGGCATAGATATGAACTTAGACCCGCCATTCTTGTACAACTCTCTGAACAAAAATAAAGAAAACACTTTGACTTAACTCGGAAATTGTTGAGTTCTACACAAGGTTCTGAAATGATATCTCCCAACTCATTCAGTGGAATTATCTTCACAAGGGCCATAGTTATGAGCCTAGACCCCCCATTCCTGCACAATCTATGAGCCAAAATGAAAAACAATTTTATTTGTTGACCGAAAGGTGTTGGGTGGCAGAAAGCTCTTATTAAAACGTTTTAAAACATATATATTTAAAAACATGTTGAAACTATTTGATAATATTGCCAAAAATTGGTTTACGATGCTTTCCCCTGATAATCACATCAAAACCTTAAGTACTAACCAAAAAATGAGATCATCGTCAGGGACGCGAATGATTTACAGTCCCCAAGCAATAAGTTTTTGGTATTAAGATGAACCCCTCCAATGGGATCTTGATTCTTAAATTGTTTTCTAAAGGCGATCGGGATCTATTAAAAATGAAACTGACCAACCTGAAATTTCCTGAACATGGCAATCTGGATCTGTTTAGTAGTTGGGGGAGTTAGCTAGGAAGAGGGGATTAGCATGGGAGCAACGAAAAACAGGCGGACAATTGAGCCTGCGAGATTGTGGGTTTTCCTTGGATGCAATTCTTGATCCCTTTTTTTGACAACAGAAAGGCTCCAAAATGAAGGGGTTCTAGAATCATAAGCTTGATTTCCAAGATTGGATTCCAGAACCCTCCCAAAACAAGCTGCCAAAGGTCTTACCTCACAAACCCTTTTGGGGGGTCTAAAGTCTTACTCAAGGGTCTTTTGGCAGCTGCCGAGTCAAAAAGCACAGGAAAATGTCATCATCACCAAACCCACCTGGTACGGTTGATGTTTCAACCGATTTTGGCATATGTTGGTCACCATGTCCTTTAATGAGTGGCTTCGTTTTGCGACCATAACGGCGGGTTCCTGCCCGGAGGCAACGGCCGTCCTCCTTTTTGTGACGGCGATGGACCGGCGGACTCACCAACGATGTGGGAAGCCAATCCGGAGCTGCGGCGAAAATGATGCGGAAGCTGCCACACCAAAAATCCCATGGTTCAATACGTTGATCTTCCGAAGTAAACGAATGGCTTAAGCATATTGAACCATGGAGTTAGGCTCTTACAGTATTGAACCATGGGATATCCAAATGACTAATCTAACTCTTGGAAAAATATTCTTAAAAGAGTTAGATTGGTCATTTGGATATCGACCAGCCTGAGACACACCTATACTATGTATAAAGACATAAATATAATATACAAGACATATGTCGTACAGTAAATTCCAACAAGATAGAGATGGAATGCATGTTTCTTTTTATATCATAATATACTATCATATGATAGTTACTATAGTGATATATGAATATATAGATAGTATATCATAATGACATACATATTATGATAGTATGAGAATATATAGTTATCTATCATATATATATATATATATATATAATATTATATTATCCTTTGGTAATTTAACATAGCCATGGAAAATGAACATTTATATCTGAATTACCCATTAAAGATGGTGATTTTCCATCGCTATGTTAAATTACCAGAGGGTCACCAGCAAAAAATGCTGCTTCAAGCCATGAAGATTCTGATTGAAGTGGAGATCAGACGGGACAATTTGATGATATCATGGCTATTCTTAGATACACAGCGAATAGAAACAGGTCAGTCCCATGTTGCTCCGAGGCTCAGAGAAGTCCACCACCATTGCAGCACTTGGGGAAGGCCTGTGCGACAGTCCGACAGACAAATGGGTGGCTGGTCCCAAAAATGTGGAGAGTTTGCCAATTGATGGGGATATATACATATAAGCATATATATATAATGTAATATAGTATTATATAATATACTAATATAACGTAATATACTATAATGTAATATGATATAATTAATATAAAATGATATTCTATACTGACGGGGATTTCATTGGGCTTGCAATGGGGATTCAAGCGTCAATGAGGATGCCGCTGTCCATCAATACGCTTTTGTCTCAAAAGATGGTAGCCCAAAATTCCATGGTTTCTCTGTGATCATAATTTTCCCGAAGAGGTTGCTATAAGTTGAATTTCGGCTATCCTCAACATTTGTGTAAGTACACATGTTGGTGCGCTTTAATCATGTTCGATGGTGTTGACAGAGTGAACCAAGACGGGGTTTTCTCGCCAGATCTCAAGCCACGTCCACGACATTCAACAATCAAGGAAGCTGAAATAGAGACTACTGAAGGGTCAGTCGTTTTCATGGCCTAATCATTAATTTTTTGGCATTTAACCAACACACATGGGCATTTAACCATCTAACATGGGGATATATAATGGGTATATATTCCGGGCCGGTAGTTTCAAACATTTGGTGCTTTCAACCCAAGACATGGAATGATGATCCCAATTTCCGATGATATTTTTCAGTGGGTTGGCTCAACCGCCAGCTTCCAGCAGTACACGAGTCCGCTGCCTCACAAATTTAGCGGTCAGAGAGGTGTGTCCAGTAGAATTGTTTCATGATCTGTATGATGGGGATACCCTCTGGTAAACGTTTACATAACTATGGAAAATCACACTTTTTAATGGGTAAATCAGCCATTTTCAATAGCAAAACTGTTAAATCCCTGGTACCTGGTCCTTCCACGGTGCTTCAAATGTCTCTGGGCGGTGTGTCCGCCCAGACGGCACCGGAACGCTCACGTACCTGGGCGGATCAGCCGATCACCCGGGTGGGATGATATGGGATGTGTCCTCACAAACTTCCGAATTCGATGGAAGTAGATGCAGACGTGGAATGGATATGGCTATGGCATGCTATGGCTGGTAATTTTGGGAGACTTGTTCCCTCGTGATTTTTCAGGTTGCAAGCTGCTGATAATCTGATAGAACCAATGATGAGAGAGGTTTGAACCCACAAAAAACAAGTTTTGACCAAGACTGAGGGTGCATATCACATATCACTGGGCAGTTCAATTATATAATCGAGGTCGCCATTCGATGCTTTGACTCTGCACTGCCAAGGCCGCCAAGCTGCAAAATCAACGCTGAAAGCATTTCAATTGAGACCTACACCTGGATCCTTGGCTAAGTGCAAGCGAGGTACAACCACCTTGCCATAGTGGCTGCAATGTTTTCATTGGATTTGTCCGTCTTGGCGTGTATGTAATATACTGTGAGAAAGATGTGTACACATTATACTATGTATATATATTGATATGTATATTACATATATTATAATTACATATATATATACTACAGGACATATGTACTAACTGGTTTCTGGGTTCGCCTTGGTTGCTAGGTCAATGGTGTTTTGGGCTATACAGGTGGGATGTAATAGGAAGCAAAAGATTGAATCGTTTGCAGGGTCTCTATGATGAGCTTTCTCGGGCGTTCTATCGTTGCCCAGAAATGTGTAACTACCGGCGAGTGGCAGAATGCTGCAGGATATTGCTGGTTGAGTATTAGAGCTCTTATGTCGGAATATACTCTTGAACTTACTGGGGATTTTTATATACTGTATTTTTATCCCCCGACTCCGCGACCACGAAAAACTGGGAATGTTGGTGAACAGGACACAAGGGACGACATCAAGGGTTGCTCTGAAAAGTCCTAGTGCTTTGTGATTTCTGGGGATGGTTTAAAGGCCACTAGAAGAAGCAACTTGATTTGCTAAGCCTGGCGGTTTTTTCCAACCGGGAGTGGTGGTTTTGGCCATGAGTCACCAGTGTCGCCCAACATGCCTTAATAATCATACATTGCTGGTGAATGGAATGAATGAGCCGCTGACACCAGAAGCATCAAACCTTTCCACTTTTTTTTCGCTTCACCAAAGTTGTAGTGATGCACCAGGCTGTGCCAATGTTCTTCATCCCGTCTCGGGGCGCTGCGTTTAAAGACCATGGAATTGCTGCTTCTACCATGCATGCCAATGGACGTAACATTTGCACATGCACAGTTCTACACAGAAATATACTACATGGATTTTAAGTCAAAACTTCCGTTTTATGTTCAATTGGTTTCATTCATTTCAGCCTCCCTTGTTGGGATCCTCATAAGTCCCTAAATCCCACTAAATCTCCATCAAATCCTCAACAAATCCAACCAGAAATCACCCAAAATAAACCATAAATAAAAAAAAAAAAGAAATCATCCTCTTCCGATCCTTGCCATCCCCATCACCAAGCTACCCCCCTTTTCTCGAGGCTTCGGCGGCGATCCCAGCAGCAGCACCAAAGCCTTGATCCAACGCTTGCGTCGCCAGGAGCTTGGCCCTGTGCTGTCGCTACGCAGCGAGCTGCCGGGATGCAGAGGTGGGGGAAGTGGAAAAGCCATGAACAAAAACCATGGGAAGATTGGGAAGTGGAAAAAGTCATGAAGAATCATGAAAAAATCATGAATCTATGAAAACTCCATTTTTTTAAAATGTTTTTTGATACAATGGTGAATGTGATTTGACTTGAACATCTTGAAAAGAGAATCTTGAAGCTACAGGAATGGAACTTAGTCTGCAGGAATGAGGGCATTTTGCAAATTGTCTGGGTAAACACACAACTAACGAGAAGGAATGTGACATTGAACCATTTCCATGCATGCACGAACTGTCCTGTTGTATGTACATGTTTCTGTGGTGGAACCTGTAGGGTTAGCCATTAGCCATGTTTCGGTAAAGCAGAATGGACAAGATAGGCAGCAATACCCGGGGGATACTGCAACCAAGAGCAATGGTGACGTGACGCCAGACACAATCGCAACAAAAACATCTATAACTATATCTATATATCTATATGAACGTGGCCTCAAAATGCCCCAAACTGTTTTTTCCCGAATGCGTAGCGAAGGGTTCCCGTTTATAGTTGGGGGTCTGGGGGTTGGACCCGTGTTCGCCGCCAGTTGGTCGGCGCGTCGTTTTCGCGACGTTTTTCGCGTCGTTTTCGCGAC
>Ga0126342_10003261_pt1 | contig 26626 bp, 26 predicted proteins | sample Cyp1metagenome_FD_92528 | JGI IMG/M metagenome (GOLD analysis project Ga0126342, IMG submission 92528) | Coral microbial communities from Lord Howe Island, Old Settlement Bay, Australia - Cyphastrea 1 metagenome | ecosystem: Host-associated > Invertebrates > Cnidaria > Coral ...
ATAATATAATATAATATAATATAACATAACATAACATAACATAATATAATATAATATAATATAATATATGTAATATAATATGATATAATATAATATAATATAATATAATATATATATATACTTATATATACTTATACATATATACACATATACATATATGATATGTACTGTATGTAGTGATATGTAATGTATTGACAGAAATATCTGAAGTGGGAAGTTTGGCATGAACTCGGAATCAGAAAAAAACACCATGGCCATTGGAAAACGGGTGAAGTCCCTGTCGGGCAGGGCCCCCTTCGGGGTTGGGCTTCATGGATGACCCATCAGTTACCCATTCACTTCGGGACACTTAGACTCATCAAGTGCGCTTGGTTCAGCAGATCAGCAGCCTGCACCTGACCGCAACGAGAACGGTCCATAGGTCCGGTCCGGTTGAGGAATTTGACATGCTTTACACTGGTTTATATCATAAGTACATACATAGACATAAATTGTATGTTTGTAGGGTATCATGGTTTATGTATATGTATGCATATATATATATACAAGCTTTGACATAGATGATGACATCTGGGCACATCATCATTTATCATTGATCATGTCAATATTTGATAGTATCAACTGCCCCCAGCAATCGAGCGTCATGGTCGTCGACCCCAAAAAAAATCGCGTGCAAACGAAATCATACGATGCTCCACAACAAAGCCCAGGTGTCGTCTCTCAGATTCTGCTGAGGTCTCTGAAAAAAAAATGCAATTGCTGGCCATCTGATGCCCAGTTTCTCCGCAAAATTGTCTGACATCTAAAAACGGCTTTGCCGCTAAAAAATTCCTCATTTTCCCACAGCTTAGGATCAAATTTTCGTTGAGGAATCACCTCGCTGACCGGCTCTCGGCGGTTGGCTTGGAAGGCCGCCGCCGACCTGTGACGACGATTTGGGATGGCCCAGGGTTTTTACCACAATGACCAATGATGGTAAAAGATATAGTATAGCATAGTAGGATTATAATAGTAATTTTGTATATCATATAACAACTATAGGCTATAGGCTTTATAACCATGTTAGGATTATAAATTATACATGATTATAATGTCACGTGCATAGTATTGAATTTAGTTGCTCAGTTGTCATCATTGTGTGCATTGTTATCATGTTTACTATTTTTGTTATTGTCATTCTCAGTAGCAGCAGCAGCAGCAGCAGCAGGAGCAGCAGCAGTGGTGATGATGGTGGTGGTGGTGGTGCCGTTATTATTGGCACTATTGTTGTTATTAGAATCTATTAAATGAGTCTAATCATTACTACCATGGGTTTCCTTTTCTATGCTCATATATTGAAAGAAAAATAAATAAACAAAATAAATTTATGATTTAACATGATCTACTGTACCCGGTAACCAACAATAGTTGGGAATTGAGCATCAAATAGTGGGTCTTGTTATTGGATAGCAGAAATGTTGGCAGCAATTTTACCGGCAAATGGCTCCCACAAGAAATGATATGATTGGGGATCATTCAACCAACATGTTCCAAATACAATGAGTGTTCTGACATGATTTCATTCCCTGCGCCTCAAAATAAGTAGGCAAAAATTGATGAACAACCACCCATGAAGCCTTTGTTGTGGTGGATCAGTTCAGTTTGGGTCCCATAACCCATCACCTTCTCACCCCACCAATACTCCTTGGGATCTTGAGAATCCCAAGGTCCATATGAAACAAAAATCCCTGAAAAAAAAAAAACACCAACTCCCATTCCCCCGCCGAAATGTTTTTCTGCAGTACAGAGCAGCTGGGTTTGAACGCGCCGGAAGCTGCGGGATGCGTGGCTGGCAAAGCCGTAAACAATTATATATATATATATATACATATATATATACATATACATATATATATATTGTTTTTTTGGGGGGTGGCTTCCCTAAATGAACGATCTCCAATAAATGGATGATTTAGGGGTACCCTCATTTACGGGAAAATCTCCATGTATACTTGGTAGCTTCAACCCATCCCAGATCCCAACAGTATGCAGGTCTGGGCATTCTTGTCCTAAGGGATGGCCAGCTGTGGTCAATGGGTGTAGGTCAAACTCAGGTACCAACGAAAATCAATGTGGAGAGCGCAGAGGTCCTGAAAATGAAGGCCCCCAATCTGCGGTTGATGTCTTACGTACCTAAAATCTTCACGGAACATGGTTTTCGCATCCCACAGCAGCATTGAGTGTCGTCAATCCACGGTGGGAAGCACGGCTTGGATTTTGCAGTAAACATGGAATGCATTCGAAAATTGACGCAGATAACTGGGAATGGGTCAAACTCTACGATCCTGGAAACCAAAAAGGTTGGTGATTCTCAGTACGAGGGTCCAAACTTGGAGAAATTTCACCCATGCCCAACTGAGCACTTCGACAGAAGCACGGGGCTTGCTCCATAGTGAAAATGGATCAACCCCTTGACAAAAAAATTGCCGGATCTGTACCGGTTTCGATCAGATGTTTGATATTAGGTCCAAGTATGTCTCAGATTTATGACCAAATGATTTCCGTTGAAACCAAGAGTCCAAGCAAAAATGAGTTGTATGTATCATATAGCTATGTGTGTATGTAAATGTGTATATATATATATATATATTACAGCAAGAAATACACAAACATATGAAGAATCGCCAAGGTCCGGAAATTTATGATCATGAAATCTTCATTCGTCCCCAAACATCCCCACTTTTGGTGTGCCTTCAGGTTGACATCACTTGGACCTACGCTCACTCGCCGATCGCCAAACCAAGTTGGCCAAAGGCTCAATCGCGGTCTTGGCGGCTGGGGTTCGGTGACGGGGGGTGTCCGAGGCCCAAACAGACTGTCGAAGGGTGCACCCAATCAATCCTGGTCATGGGTTTCCCCACACTAACTATTAGTCACTATTAGTCACTATTAGTCACTATTAGTCACTATATACGATTAACCACTATTAATCCTGAAACATGGTGAAACATCTTCTTGTGAGGCAGAGTTAAGTTGGGGACAACTCGCTAGGCCCTGAGAACTGACCAACTGACCATCCCAAGTCACTTCGTGGGGATTGGTCAAAACCGGTATACCTTTTCGCATCCCAAAAAAGATGCAGAAGCTAGGAATGAATCCATTTATCAATGGGAATTTCAGGATCCTAAATTGGAGGTACCTACCATATATAAGGAATCAGGTGAATCAGGTTGAACCACCATCATCTCGAGTAGTACCATCTGGGGATGGGTCATTTCACCAGTACCATTTTAGCAGGGGATGAGTCGATCCCCGATCCCCTGCCACCTTTTTAACTTGGCCTGTGAACAGCGCGCGTCCAAGTCACAGTGGTAAAACTTCCCGGATCGATCTCGACCTGCAAATTTCCGGACCCACTGGCCGAATGGGGCCTCATTGGATCGAGTCACTGGATGTCATTGGTCCTTGTGGTCCTTGTTTTTTTCCCTTCCGAATTATTTTTTGGACCTTGAAAATGGCTAGTCTGGATGGTGGAAACTACTCTTCCAAGCTTCAATAAATGGCAGCGTCTATGTCAATTTGGGACGTTAATGGGAGTCTCCCAATTGTTAAGAGGCGTACCACGGTCTTGAGAAACATCCAAATAGTTTTTTTGGATCGCTTTCGGCTTCCCACACATCCTGTTCGCCTTCAGGGTCGCCAATCACTAGAGATCAATTGTCGCTGCCCACTCTCAGGCTGATTCATTAGCGCGGTTACCTCCCCATATAGCCATAATCTGCTATTAAAATGGTACCGGACCCCCAGTACACAGCCCTGGTAGACATTAGGAAAAACAACTGGAAGGGCATTGCCTGCCTTGTCATCTAGGTATAGGTCAAAACTCAGACGCAAAAGTAGCCTAGGATTGCTACCTCTGCAGTGGTTGGCAAATTTGACCACGTTTGAACATCAAAATTGCCGGAAAGAAATGACCCGTACCAACCAACCATAGCCATCATTTTTTCATTTTTCGTGAGTCAACACCCAAAAAATCACCAAAAAAATCGGGAGGCCATCGCCTTCATCGATCAAATCCTCGGGGTCCGAGACATCCACTTCCGCAATCTCAGGGATGCGTTGCATCAAGTATTTCCTTGGCGGAGAACGTAGGGATTCACCGTGGTACCGCGGTACCCTTGGGTTGCTGAAATCCCGGCGGGAAAAAAAAATGGAAACAACAATAGTGATTCAATATGGGATATCAGTTTTTCGACCACACTTTTTTGATCTCAAGTAGCATTGGTGTTTCGGTCTGCCCAAAAGTTTGGAAAATATCAGATTGATTTTTCCTAGAGGTCCTAGTGAACTGATTTTTTGATACAAAGTTTCAATTTCGTACAAAGCCATATTATGGAAATATGATATCCGTAATGTCTTGTGTAGATGTCGGGTGAAGAATCACTATACGATCTATCAATGGCAATGCTCCTTACAAGACCTGCTCGCACAGATCGCTGGGACAAGAGACTTCACCCGCCTCAAGACGTCCTCACGGGGCGAAGTGAGGCAGGGCAAGAATCAATCCTGCTGGATTTGTTTCATAAATGGAACTCAAACATAACCATGAATGCTATACAATTTGGTATATGTATGGACTATTCAAGGAATTTGGCATATGTATTGACTATTTAGGACTGAATTTATTGTTGGGCGTCCCACATTTCAACAAAAATCAGGCTATATATACATAAGCAACAAATGTGTACAAATATGGACATAACACCAGCAAGGGCTATTCATCCACCTTTTCGGTCGACCGGAATTGCCACCAGAACACTTGGCCGTGGTGCTCTCTTATAATTCATTTTCCCCAAAATGCAGCAGTGGAACATTTTGGGGTTATTTTCCCAGCTAAAACAATCTCTGGATTTAATATAAGTTTAAAGAAATCCCAATTCCAGGCTGATTCCCTCTGCCATACAAAGTGGTGTTCCCCTGTTATGTTTGTGGATTCTTGAGCCCATCTAACTATCTGTGCATCTACCTTTTCAACCCCAGTTAGTTTACACTTATCGACCCACTTACCTCTCATCAATCAACTGTTGAACCCATTTTCATGTCGTAAATCCCCATGGTAACCATATAGTAAACATATAGTAACCATCCTCATCTGGGCCCCACCGGCCACCTCCCCGGCCATCACCGCCGGCCCCCCGTCCGCGCGGTTGTGCCAGAAAGCACCGTAGAGGTGGATGAAAACCATGGGACCTTCCACCTCAACCAGGTCCACCTGTGCAAAAACGTGGAAAATGGTAAACAGGCCGCATCGGCTGAGCCCTGCGATCAATGAATGTATGTATGTATGTATGTATGTATGTATATATATATATATGTATGTATATATACATATATATATATATATATATATCCCGGTTCAGGTTCAGGTTGGGCCCGAGGGGTTTGAGTCTGTAAGTACAGAATGGTGTGCCCAAGGTGCTCTTCTTACAATTTGGCAGAACCCAACGTTCACAGACGTAATTTTTTGTTACAACATGGCAGTCCAAGCTGACCCCTAGTTACAGAATGATACCCGGATTTTGCTCGACTCGCATCCGCTCGCAACCGCTCGAGCTGAGCCCTTGTAGAATGGTCAGGAATGGGGATATCAAACGAATTCCCCAAGGATCCCGAGACAACAACCTCCAACGAGTGAATACAATTTGCCAATATTTTCTAAGATAGGCTTTCCGACAGTTGGATGTCATGATCTAAATCATCTCGAGCATTCTCGTTCTTGGATTCAAGGTGCAGTTTTGAGAACATCAAAAGAGCCGCAACCCAAAGAAAAAGACTCGGCACAGAAAAGGGGACAAGATAGCACCAAAACCTAAAGGAAAATGCAACAAATATCAAATAGTTTAGGTGGCGCAGTGGATGGAAGGAAAAGCGACCCCAACCAGTAGCTGTTATAATACATCAGAAATAAGGATGCTGTTGGATAATCTGAAGGTGAAAGGTAATTATAGTGTGTGTGTGTGTTTAAAAAAGAAAAAAATTATTGATCTCGTAAGTGGGCTAACTCAGTTAGGCAACTTAGAGTTTGCAACTTAATAATTATGGTATTTAGATGTATTTAGATCCATAACTCAAATATTTGGACACACAACATGCTATCTTAACATAACCAGTTAGTAAGTCGAACAAATCATATAAGCTAAGCTACTTGTATAACTTATAACCAACTTAAGACCACTTAAAACCTTACTTAGATTTTGACTTGTATCTTGCACATATGGGCTAACTACTTACTAACCGCCGTGGTCCGTCCTTCAAGTATATATATATGTATACGTGCATGTACATATATAATCATATAATCATATATAATATATTCGCATTATGCATACATGACCAGGTTGTATAGCGGGCTGTTCCAACTGATTGTAGGAATCATTGGTCACAAACCAGTACCAGTAGTCGCCTTTCGAAAAGTTTCTGTCGGACGATCCTGTCGCATTTAAGTGATCTACATATACCCACAAGGCACATGAATATACCCTCTGGTAAACTAACATAACTACTATGGAAAATCACCATTTTTAATGGGAAAATCCACTATTTCAATGGCCATTTTCAATAGCTATGTTAAATTACCAGAGGGTACTCTATATGAATGTGTATGCAGGCACATGGAAGAAGTATAGGAGAAGAAATTTCACAAAGCTTGGTGGATAGATCAATGGATCGGTGGACTGTGGACTGGCCACTTTGGGGATGGCTCGAATGCAGACATGGACTGGTCAATTGGCCAATGTTTGGTCATAACCGTCCTGGATATGTGGATATGTGGCGGATAGGCTGAAAATATAAGAAAATATGGTATCCTCTTTTATATCCCATGGTTCACATCATTCCCACTTAAAAAAGCCATATTTTATGGCATAAAAAAATGGCTTTCCCCATGGCTTTCTCGGGTGGAAAACCTGACCACCCGCCTTGCCGGTGATGCCTGCGCCCCTTAGTTCATAAAGCTTCCCCCCATGGCAGTTTCGTCTTTATTCCAGCTTCATTAGCCCTACCCTCTGGTAAACGTTTACATAACTATTGAAAATCACCATTTTTAATGGGAAAACTCACTATAAATGGCCATTTTCAATAGCTATGTTAAATTACCAGAGGGTAGTTCAGAATCTACCAAGTGGGAAGGGACAATGGGACAATGCTCATGGGAAAACCATGCGAAAACATTCCAAAACACATGTCTTGCGTACATTCTGTTGATGACTGCCACTGCCAGCTCATCATACCGTCGCTGTCCAGCCCATGGATTCTTGGACTCTTGAAGTCCCCATTCTGGAGCAACTACCAGAAATGACAATGAAAACGGAAATCAACCTCTTTGAAGTTAGATGTATTATCTTGGAAACTTGGGAAGATCCACCAGTCACCATGCCGGGAGCCATAAACAGAGTAGCCATCCCAACCACCTCGCCATGGTTCGAACTCTCCTCAACATAGCCGAAACAATTCTGGAGATGATGATAGCGCGCTTCCTGCAGAACCACCTCGTGCCGCTTCGGAAACCATGTGTTTCCGCCAAATATAGGTTTTCCTGCAAATTGTCCCTGCAATATTGGAATCATATTATATATGGAATTATTCAATGGATAAGCCATCAAAGATATTGAAAAAAATGGGTACCGTGTCCACTTCCATTGGTTTGGGCAAGGTTACTTTTGGTGGCTTGGAACGATAATGAAAATGGGACATGATTCAGTTGGGACCCTTGTTTTCTTCCGTCTGAAAAATGATCTGAATAACAAATGCTTCATATCTCCCAACCTCGGTATCTACCCAAAGCAAACAGCTCCTGTCACTTTTGACACTGGGCTCCCCCACACGAATCAAGGTTCAACATGAAGCCATCCCATTTTTGCACAGCCCATGAACATTTTAAAAATGATTAAAGAATTGGAAAAAAAACAATTCAAAAATCTTGGTTGGTAGGAGAAACCATGGCTAATCCTAGGCAAAAAGATACCCATCCAAAGACTCAACGACTAAAGCGGCTGGAGTATATCCAAGTCTACCCGGTCCCATCCGAAAGGTAAACAAAAAACCACCCAGACCCAAAGTTGACCCAAATGTTTGGTTGCTTCCAATGATTTTGCTGCTTAAATCCTCAGATTTTGTTTCATGAATCTCTTTTTTGGCTTAAATTCCCAAAATCTTCTCCGTTAGATCCCAATTCTTACTTTTGAAGTTCCATTTTTAAGTGAAATCACCATATTTTTTTTGCTGGTTGCATCCCTGTTTTTGACCCTTAAAAAGGCCTTTCCAGGCGATCCCGAGCACCCCTTTTTTTCTCCACGCGCCTCCACGTTCTCCTCCGTGAGCGTCAGGGGAGGCCCCGGCGCCGCAGCTCGGGGAAGCGAAGCCACACGGCGCGACAGCGGCGACAGCGGCGACAGCGAGAGCCCGACCTTGGTACAGCGATGTGGCCATTGAAAAATCTGTTTTTTTCATGTTTTTTCATCCAAGAAATCCATAGAAATCCCATTGAAAAATCCCAGGATAATCTGACATAATCTGACATAATCTGACTAATAATCCCACTATTATCATCTGACTGCTTATATCTTCTCAACGGGTACTCCTCCTTCGGTGCTGGCCGTGGCAGTGTGCCTTGTCGCAGCTAAAGCATCGCACACTGAGACGTCAAAAAATGTTTCTGCAACACGGCTGGTGTCGCACATCTACATTCTGTTTTCTGCTCTATAGGCCTTTCATTTTTAAACTTCCGCCCCCGGCTTGCCGGCGTACTCCTTGTAATGCTATCAATAGTCTCATCTATCATTAACATTTGTTGATATGGGTACAAAATTCTCAAATGTATCATTATGCAACAATCAATGTATATATATATGCATATATATATGCAAATATATATATATATATATATGTGCATACATATATATATATATGTGCGTATACATACATATATATATATATATCGGGTATGATTGGCGGCCCGTACAGTGTTGCCAGGTCGCAAAACAAGTTCGGCAAAAGGCCAGGGCCAACAGTGCAAACAGCGTGACGCGATGGGAACTCGCCATGGGCGATGTCACTGAGATGTTTTGGAAAATGGTGAATCTCCACTGCATCTGCAGAAATCAACCTGAAAAACAGAGTGGTTCTTTTCCGGTTCTGAGTTCTGAGTGTCAATTTTTTTGGCAAGTTGATCACCGTGAAGAGGTCTTCCTGTTCTGCTGACATGGCCGGTGTGTTCATTGGGCTGAAAGCTGTCGAGAAAACTAGTGGCAGTAGAAGTTGGAGTCATGCTGCCATGTGTCCCATGTTTGGCAATTGAGTCAAAAAACAATTCATGTTACAATTCATGTTACCATATGAACGTTCAAAATCTCCAGTGATGATTTGAATCCCCGATGCTTAGCGAATCCCCATGCTTTAAAAATACTGGGGTGAAATCCCCGGTGCCTCGCGCCCGGCAGGTTCATCACGTCACCCTGTGGCGACGCTGGGGAAGCTGGGGCAGCTGGGGCAGCTGGGGCAGCTGGGGCTGGGCGCCATCCCAAGAATCGTGGCTATTGAGCCCACTGGTAAAATTTGACGTTTCTGCTATGATTTTGGGGATCCAAGTCACCATCAATACTTGCCGTGGCCTCGTGGCAAGCCCAGTCTGGATAGCCTAAGTTCTCCCATGACGGAGCTCAGTCGTAGCAGAATCCCAGCCCAAGCGGCCCCAGCACACAATTTCAGATAGAACAACCTCAACAGAGTTGCCAGCTCCCGGAATCAGATCATCATAAAGAACATCATGTTTCCGCTTCCAATGCTGTAAATTGAGCCCCAGGGACCCTGGTCAACTGGCATCCAACCTGGCGCAGTGTAAATGCTGGAGTTCGAATGCCATTCGTTGAGTGATGGGTGTCCTCAAATGTCCTCAAATTCTTCGGGACTTTAAGACAATTGAGGTGTTTTTGAGGGGAGAAACAGCTAATGTCCGAACAGAGCCTTCTGCTAGGTCCTAGGTAGAGCACCAGGGCTGCTCAGATATTTTTTCGGATCCCCAGAAAATGCAGTGGTGAGAGATGCAAGGAAGTGAACTGATGGAAAATTGATGTGACCCCAGCCAGACCCAGCCAGTCTTTTCCCATAAAGAGACCTTGCAGGCCTTGGTGTTGATGCACCGCCTGGTCAGGATGAAGTTGCGTTCAGAAACTTCGGGAATTTGAAGGTTGGGGCAATTGCCATTTGTAGTAAAGGTCTGGGTCAAACTATTTTGGACCTCGGGAGCCACACATTCTGACCATTGGCCATAGGCTGAGTCAGGCAATTTTAGATCCAAAACAATCAGTTCAGAAGACTAAACCAACTCAAGTGATCAATCTGACAGGTCTGACAGGGATTGGAATACGAAAAAACAAGAAACTCCATCTTTGAAGGGTTTCAACCAACAACCAACACTTAGTGGTGTTGGTTTCCCTCATCCACGATGCCCCGAAGTGCCAAAATCAAGTTCTGACAGGCGGGGATGAAATCTCCGTGGCCTAGCTATGGAGGTGCAGTTTGCTGGGAACATCATCTCTACCTGGTTGGTGGTTGAGAATAATGGTCATATAATGATGGTTAATACTATGGTTGTTATCTGGTTAATGATGGTTAATACTAATGACTGGTTGGTGGTTGACCTACCCCTCTGAAAAATCATGGACTGAAAGTCAGTTGGGATGATTCTGGCCAATTCATATGGAAAATCATAAAATTCCATGGTTCCAAACCACCAATCAGATACAAATAGAACTGAATTTTCCAGTGCCGCAGGATGGCGAATCCCATCATATCCCCATATAACCCAGCAATGGTCGATGTCATCCCCATAAATCCCCATGTTGATTGCTGAAGTATCCTCCATATCTATATATCCAAATATATCTATATATTATATAGGTATTATAATATATATATATATATACACACACATGCATATATATATATATATACATATTATATATATACATATTATATATATATATACATATTATATATATACATATTATATATATATATATATATACATCAGTTGATGGAAAACTTTGGCTCATGGAGAATGGCTTGACCAAACGAGAAAGGGCCGTGTGACTTTGCCTGTGCCATTGGAGACGAGAAGCGTGCCTGAACCAAGCCACCCGCTAAACGCGGCTACGGTGTAAGCGCATCGATGCTTACTTTGGGCGATATTAACCCCCTGGTACTACTAGTCAATATGATCCAACATCAGTGTGGGTCGAAACCCGTAGCCTGTAGCCTTGTGAACCCCAAAATAGCTCGCAAATGGACATTCTGGTACAAGAGGTTTTGATTCATTCCCATAGAAGCGGAAGTCAACTTGCTGGGAGCCCTTTTTTTGAGTCGGAGAATCACTGCGCCGTTGCCGGAGATCAGGGACATCCGGTGGCTCGAAGCAGTGGTACCTCAAGGAGGCTGTTTTTTTTTGGTACACTTAGAGCCCGCCAGCTGCCAGCTGGTTATCTGGTGGTGCAATGTGCCCATCTTGAAAAATGATGGAGTTCGTCAATGGGAAGGATGACATCTAACATCCCATATATGAAAATGGAAAATAAAAAATGTTTGAAACCACCAACCAGTTATATATCATTGGGGTTACCGGTTGTAACTATAAATGGGCCATAAGTGTAGGGTCTCTCAGACCGCAGCTTGCATGGAATGATGACATCTTGCCGAAGTTGGGTGACCTATACCTCATGAGGCCTGGAATGATGACTCATGAGGCCTTGCCAACAAGGCACAGGCACCGCAGGTACCGCAGGTACCCCAGGTACCGTAGCTGGTATGGGAGGCCAGCGACTGTAGTTCCTCCAAGTTTGCGAGAGATGCTATGTAAAATACATGTATCACTGGATTGGTTTAAGGGAAAATCTACAGGAAACCATGGTTTTTACCATCAAATATAGGGCTTTCCTGTAAATTTTCCCATAATCCAATTCTATGAATGTACGTGTACAGATCATTTTCTGCATGTGCCTGCACCACACGGGTCACATGAAAGAGGCATCAATCATCATGAATCCAGAAGATGTCCAAGCACCAAGCACCAAGCACCTAAGAACCGCAAAGATAGTCCAACGTCAAATGATATCTGCTCCAGAATGGTTATAAATGCTTCGTAAATGATGCAAATGGGTGTATATATATAGAGAGAGAGAGATGGCTGCAAATGGTCATGGCTCATGTAGCCATCATTGCAAGCAGATAATGTTCAACTATGAACCATTTGATGCTTTAGTAGCCGCACAGTGAAGCATGTGGAGCATAAGTAATATGAACCCAATCACACCCAATAACAAGCCCCAACTTTTGATGGTTAATAACTTAATACCAACTACCTTCTGATAAATTGGGGATTGTGTAATTATGGCATTGGCTTTACCACATTCAGTGTGTTTTTTCCACAGCAGAAATTTGCCTTGGCTTCGGTAGGCCATAAATGTGCCGCTTCGAGCCAGCTGAAAGGGCCACTTGTAGCCTGACCCGCTACTGGAAGGCATGGTGATGGTGATGATGAATCTTAATTGGTCCCATTTACCCTAGCATAAACTGAGCTAGATGTGGAAAGCCTATGGGAAACGTGATTATCCACATCTATGTTAGGTAACCAACAAAATATTGGATTTTACCATCAAAAATTGTGACTGAAGCATGGAAAAATCAAATAATATGCATATTCTTGTCCCATGCCCAGTTGATATTTAACACCACCATTAATCATTATATGGTCTCAAGTATGCGTTTTTATGCCCTACAAAACCATGGTTTCTGGGGAGTGGTTATAAGTATGAATGGAGGGAGGGATTATCACTGGTGTTATTGCTTTTACTGTATTATTTCTATTCCGATGATCATAGCTGTTATCATCATTACCATTCTTACGGTTATTGCCATTACTGTTATCATGGATGACAATGACAATGCCGATGACGATAGTGTCGACCATGACATCCTTTCCCCAGCTCGTTCAGAATTTAGGTGCCACAATCATAAATATCCCGTGCATTCCAGTGCCTGGAATGCAAATGTTACAACAAAAAAAAAAAGAGTAGGATCCTAGATATCGATTTGATAACCACCCCTTGAATCATCCCATTTTTTTGAAGAACTGCACTATTCATCAACCAGGGTGTATAAATCCCACATCAACCTTCGTCTGGGACATCCGCGCCAGTCCCAAGGATTCCCAGAGCCTTTGAAGCAGCCCTGCTCCTAACGCAGAAAAGATGTGGAAAAAATTGTGCACACACTCATCAACCATATATACCCTCTGGTAATTTGTTACATAGCGATTGAAAATGGCCATAGAAATAGTTGATTGATTTACCCATATTAACAATTGTGATTTTCCACGGCGATGGTAAACGTTGAGGCTAGCATCCCCAATCAGATGTCTCGTAGGGTTTCGGTGATTTGGGTCCAAAGTCTGAAGATCACTTCGTAAATCCCTCGTGAACAGGCACTCAATTCGTCGCCAACCTCCAGCTATAGCCAATTTCAATGTTTAAATCCCATCATTCAGTGGCTCTACATCAAAAATTGCCGATATTCCAACATTGAATCATCTCAAATCCAAATGTCCAACCTCTGATTCTTCATCTTTCCCATATTTTTCCGAACTCCCCTGACTCACCCAGCGCGCCCCACCTGCCAAGCTGCACCCCAGGCGCCGCGCCACGCGGGGCCTGGTAGCGCCGGCGACCGCCTTCGCCTTGTGTCCGAGGCCGCTGAGTTCCACGGTCACGGGGCCGTCGTTGCAGAGGTCAACTTGCCTCGAACCGTGTGTTTTTCCCATGGGAAATCCCAGTAAATGGAGGGAAAATTCTGTTTATAGCTGGGAAAATCATAAATTTGGAAGATATGGGAAGAACACACTATAAATGGAGGTTTAGTTCGTTGGGAAAATCGTCGAACTCAATGGAAGGTTTTCCAGCAAGCCATGTTTGATAACCGGAGGGTAATTGGAATATATCCAGGCTGGATATTTGGATCAAAATCGGATTGATTGAATGACGGGTTTGTCATCCAAAAAAATGCATAAAAAAAGATGGAGCAGCCATTGTATTGGACATAACTATAGTGATATCGTGAATTGTGTTGTGATGTTGTGATACTTTACAATTGACAGCAATCATTTTTGCAAGATTCAACCACCAACAAACTTGGGATATTTACCCACCAAACTTGGGGGTTGAACCAAGAATTCTTGGGTTGCAACCATCAAACAGTGGGAGTTAAACAAAAATGGTGACCATGAAAAATGATTCAATGATTAAACTATGAGGTTACAAACCATCGGATATCGGATCTTAGGATGTATCCCAGCACAAAGAAACCAGGAATCGGGATGCAACCAAGGAACAAATAGATGGGCGTAAAAAAAATGTATTTAAAAAACAAGCTTCGGTGGTATCCCAACTGTCGCAACGTTTTATTTTTACATTTTTTTCTCAAAACCTCCTCCGGCACCTTATCTGCAACCTTCTCCGGAATCTTCTCCGGAACCCTGTTGAACCCGACCTGGGTGTGCACCAACCCTCCCAGACCTTCTCCGGAACCTTCTTGGGAACCCTTTTGACCTTGACCTCCCAGACCTTCCCCGGAACCTCTCCCCGACCTTCTCCGGAACCTTCTCCGGAACCCTGTTGAACCTGACCCGGAACCTTTTTGGAACCTCGTTGAACCTGACCCGGCGCCTGCACCAGTGCACACCGGAGCTATTCTGGGCTAAAGACCCCATTATCTTACGCTGTCGGGGAATAAAAAACGTGAATGACATCCCAGAATAATGAATCATGTATCATTGTATATGGGCGAAGATGCCATGGACATTCTTGGTGGTTCATCCCAGGAATGTAATATGGAAATGCAAGATTGTTAGGTTGTTTGTTGCAGTGGTGATATTTGTACAGCCAACAAACATAGAATAGTGAATAGTGGATGGGGCAGAACCAACCAGTGTTCCCATGTATAGTATCCCAGGGCTACTACAGTACTCATGTTTGGATCAAGATTCAATCGGTATCATTATCATTGTTGACTCATCACAGGAATGATATGGGCAGGACGCACAAACATCATCGAGCAACAGTGGAAGGCCTGACCTACATTCCACTTTTTGCATTGATGAACCCAGCAAAACACCTCAACCGCATGGGCCGTTTAACCTACAATTTATTCATTGTGTTCCAGGTCATTAGCGTTAATTATATACAGTGTGTACATATATAGTACATATATATACACAATTATATTAGATATATATATATATATATATATGTATATAACATATACATCTCTATATATATACATATACATATCATATGTTTGTAATATCATGTGTATATATATATATATATATATAAGTTATATGCCATAGCAGGCGCAGTGACATCATCGCAACAGCTCCACCCGAGGCACATCATCGCACCAAACTCGCCAGTGGCCACCATCTCGTCTCCCAAGACCTCTCGACAACTGGAGACAAAGGCCTCATAGATGGGCTCCGCCTCCGCAAGCGGCCGAGAGATGAGTTGGCCAGCGAAGCTCCCCGGAAAATCCGAAACATCCGAAACATCCGAGGGTTTTCTGATTCAAAATCTATGGTTCCCTGTATTCGCAAGTGATTTCCCACTTTACTTCCACAATTAAAAACCCATGTGTTTCACGTTTCTATGGAAACTTCTTGCTGATTTTCTCCTGCATTCCTCATTTGCTGACCAAAATATTCCCCAACTTATTGCTCCTTCATTCCCCGGGCCCCTCCCCTTGTCTATTCTTTCTCTCTTGGAATTCCGCCGTTGCCATCCTCGTCGCCAGGTAGGGCCCGGTTGAAGTTGGGTTTGAGACCCTTGAAGGTGGCAAAGAGAGTGAACTGACTCACCACCTTGGTTGATTGGTTCTGGAATCGGGAGTTATACTACCTATATAATCCTATAGAATTTATTGGGGGATTATTATGGCATATTATAGCCCATATTAGGGAAACCTATCAACCAACTAGTATAATGCGTGTTTCGATGGACCCATCATGATCTTCATGATGGTACCCTGGGACAAAACTTGACGGGATTGAAACCCACAAGATTTGTCAGTTTGGATAGTGCAGCATTCCATTCTGGGGGAAAACATTCTGACATTTCTGACCGGCAACCAAGATCAACCAAGTTTTCATTTTCCAACCATGGAAGGATTGGAAGCATCCAAAGTTGACTTTTGTTTACCGCCTGCGATTTTTGGAAAACATGTTTGATGGAAAACGATCACGCCTAGCTGGCGGTTCAATCGCCTGAAATCGCTGGATTGTTCCCCCCGTCCCAAAAAAAAACGTGCCGTGCCATCGAGTCCTGCGAGATCATGGGAAGTGCCATGCCCAAAAAAAAAATAGGTTGGAGCCAGAACATGTTGCTACATGTTGATCATCATCATCATCATCATCATCATCATCATCCTTCTATACAAATTGTAATATTTCACTAACCTGAATTAAGGCCATTTGGGGATGATTCCCCTTACTAACCATGATTCCCAGTGAGGTCGCAGTGAGCTCGTTATAATTTACCCAGATCCTTGGCGGCAGAAAAAAAAACTGCTAACGACAAACTTTTGCAAAGGCACCATAACCGAAAAGCCATTGTCTCGGGCCTGGGTTGCCGCTGTTCATGGCATGGCCAAGCCAAATCTGATCAGCGGTGGGAAAAAAAAATGAATTATATAAATACAGCCTTTTATGTATGAGATACATCTGTATATACACATATGAATTATGTACATATATACATATATATTGTACATGTGGATATTATGATATGGTTATACTTCACTTCTTTAAAATAATTGTGGGATAGTTACCCCTTACATCCACCATCCTGTCAGATCAACGTCGCAGTGTTGTGATCGTCGCGACAAGGGACCGAAGATGCCCAGGCCTTCGTTCCATCCCTGCCAGCTGCGCTTCTCTCCGGTGGTGCCACAGCTATGGAAAATCCTCATGTGATTTTTTTTTGCAAGGTGTTTCTATATCTTAGGTGCAAAAACCATGTTTTTTTTCAATATTGTTGTTAAGATGTTCTCTTACAGTACCATATTCTAAGTGCAAAGTCAAAAATATTCTAAGTGCAAACTTCCATATTCTAAGATATTACTTTTAAGCTCATATTCTAAGTGTGGTTTAAAATATATATATATTCTAAGTGCTGGGCCATCTGAGTAGGTAAATAATGATATTAAGTAATCTATAAATGCGGTCATTTTTGAGAGCTATGTGAGATTACCAGAGGGTAAGCTTTTTGAGGTTCAACGAACTTTTGAGATATGTTCAAAAAACAGTAAAACTCATCGAAACAAATCTGACCGCAAGGGGTCAAGATTGTTCAAAAAAGGCCGTCGATGTGCTGACTTTTGAGTGATACCACTTGGCAAACTGACCACTGTGCATGAAAACATCATCACATACATCCACTTTCCGGAGAGAAAACCACCACAAATCACCAGTTGGCAAAGTAACCAACCGAAAAATCCAGAGGTAACCCACCTTTTCTTTCCATCATAAACCAAGCATGTCAATTCGAATTCGCCCAGTTTCTTACCTGGCGTCCCAGAGCCGTAGCTTGCAGGCTTTGGCCGCCAAACGTTGCGCCAAGTGGATGTCATCCCCAGCGCAAATGCCCAGCAAAATGACTAGGCCTACGTGGAGCCACGAACTCGGAGGATCACTCGAGGATGATACTGAACCAATCATATTATTATAGACATGGTATCTATAACTAGATCAACTAGACATAAGGGGATCATAGAAAAATACTGAAACCCACCGGCCCCCAGGTACTCACCATAGTAAGACCGTTCTACCATACTTAGTAGTATATCACTTATATCACCCTGGTTATAAATGGGATAAGTAGGGTTAATTCACTTATAACTGGGCTTATACTTACTGGGATGAGCCACCAAGTAATTATCCAATGGATTGGTTTAAGGGAAAATTTACAGGAAAGCCCCATATTTAGTGGGAAAATCGATGGTTTCCGGTTAAGATTTTCCCTTAAACCAATCCATTGAATTATCCAATACTTGGGACCCAATTCCCATCTCACCATGCACCTTGGCCAATGCTGGAGATCTCTTGTCCGTCCACGCGCACCGAAGCTCGCGTCACGCGCTGGAGCACCAGCTTCATGGTGATGGCCAGGACGGTGACGACGGTGACCGGTCAAAAATATGTCACGATCAAAACTGGTTGGTGGTTTGAACCCCTCTGAAAAAATATGAGTTCGTCAGTTGGGATGATTATTCCCAATATGGAAAATAAAAAATGTTCCAAACCACCAACCAGGAAAAAAAGAGGGATTCACCTACCAAAAATCTCCAATGATGAGATCATCCGGAACTGATGTTGGATGATTTGCACATGTCTCACCCATTGAGCTATAGGCTTGTGAGTACTTTTTGTTCGCAGGATGTTGATACGGAAGATCTGAAGTCGCCGATATCTAGAGAGATATTTGAGCCAGCAAAAATCATTAACGGAACACATATATATATATACATATATATATATATATGTATGTGTGTGTGTATGTCAACCTCTTCCATTGCATGATATGCTTCGAACAGCCACTACAGGTCCCGGAAATGCTACAAGACATGTCCATCGAATGTGTTTCTGGTGTATTCTGGATATGACTCTGCTTGGAAAAAAATGATTCATGTTGTTTACTATTTTTAGTATCACTATGTTCATCATTCATTAAATCATATGTGGTATTATAGATATATGTATGTACATATATATATATATATATATATTCACATGTACATATTAAACGATTCCAAACCCATGTAATGTGAACATTACTTTGCTCATCTCATTGTTCATCAATATATATATATATATATCGACATAAATCGATACAAATGATCTTTAAAAGTGTAATTGATGAATATAAACCAGTTTATTCAATACAGATCACTATAAGTCACTATAAACTATAAACCCATATAAATCACAATCAATCCATACTGTACAAATCAATATAACTAATCCATAGTGATCCACTTTCCTCATCACAGTGTCCATCTACACTCTTGGCACCTTCAATTTGGCCGCCTTGGTCTTCCAGCGCTGCTCTCCTTGGTGGCGCAGCGACATTTCTTGAAGATCTGGGTTTTTTAATGGAAAATATGATGAAAATGGATGAATTTGAAGTACCCCCATTTTGGGAAACCTCCATTTAACAAGAACAACTGAGAATTTGTAACTGAAATTATGGAGAGGTTTAAAAATCGAAGAATTGAGGATTGAAATGAAGCAATTGAGGCGTTTGCTAAGAAATATTGAGAATCGAACTGAAACAGTTATAGGCGTTTATAGGCTTGCCAAGAAAAAAATGATGCTTGAACTAAAAGAAACAACATGTTTACCAAGAAAAACTCTGAATTGAACTAAATTCATGGAGATGTTTAGAAATAAACGTTAGAAATGAAGTAAAACGAGTAAAACATTGAGATCATATCTATACCTACAGAAAAAAAAAAACAATTGGACTCAAATTTTGAGACATGACATGTACCATGACAAAATGAGAACTGAGCTTAGCAAACGAAATGGCAATTGTTCGAATAAGCCTGAGGTTGTGATGAACAATACAATTGATCAGATATACCACAGCTGAAACCAAGAAAAAACTAACAAGTTGCATAGAAATATAACTGTGTTGGCCACCAAAGCAACGCCACCAATTAAGGATGATGCAAAACTTTCCCTCTGACATGGAAGTGTCAGGTTCCTGAGCTACCCTAAGGCAACAACACCCAAAATCTCACACGGTTCTGTCCCAATGTACCCCCATCATGATCATCATATCTCAATTATGGTGAATTCCTGCTAGTAAAAAATACCTCTAGGTTCTTTTATATACTTATTGATCATCCATCCAATCATCATTATATCCAAATATTTGTGTGTATGTATATATATATCCTCAGATCATTGTTGATTAGCCCATCATCTGCTTATAAAAATCATTGCCAAATAATTCAAGTGTTTATTTCAATTATTATTTTTCCCAGTATCATAGAATTTTATCATGATTTCTGCCATTGTTGATGCTTAAATCATAAGAAATCCCCCATGTTCATGGTGAAATCTCCCCATAACAGCGTCTCGGTAAGGAACGCTTCACCGCTTCCTCCAGCTCCATATGAAGCCTGTGGGAGACCGGTGAAAGGAGGAGTAACGAAAATGGGGATAGAACTGGTGATAGATCTTTTCTTAGTTCAATCTCCATCTGAGGATTTCTCCAGCATCCCAAGTGTGCCCATCCTGGCCTCTCAATGAGATCCTTCAGAGCCTGGTTTTCACGGTGCAACTCCCAGGGCTCCGACGTCGTCACCTGACCAGTTGGGCCCAAGGGGCCCCTTGGGGGCCCAAGGAGGACAGGATCTCTGGTGACTCTGGTGGATCACCAAGGGGGTTATGGGAACCATAAAAAAGTTCTAAACGATACCGAAAACAGAAAATATCACCAAGTTATGTAAGCAACTATAACCAATATAGAGATTCCAAAACCTCTGGGGGTTATATCCAAGTATCTGATGATTATAGCTGATTAGTCATTGAAAAAAATGATACTATAGACTATATCCCCATTCAAATCCCATCAAATCACCGTATGTTCAATGGTTAAACCTTATCATTGTAAACCCCCAAAAAGATTTTTTTTAAAAAAAAAAGTACCGTTATCAATTGGTCCAAAGGTTATTGGGATGGAGAATTGTGTTAGAATAACCATAACCTTTGGACCATTATTTATATTATATGTGTTAATGTGTCTCGAATTTCTGTGCTAGCCACAGGTTTGAAACCAGGACTTACATTTTCTTCTTACAGTAAGTTGAAATGGTTTAAAACAAGAAACTGCAGGGAAAAAAAACTGACTGCCTGCCTAAAATATTGCCCCATGAAATGTGTCAAAACTCAAAACAGCTTCGGGATTTAAGGTACTCCGCAGGATTTTTTTCTACCCCAGTTTCTGGCATTTCAACCATTCTTGGGTCCCCACAGCTCTCCAAATATTGATGGTTAGCCAAAAAGATCCCTTAAGAGCCTAACAAAAATACGCAACCCCAAACATCTTCAATGCTTAAACCATAAACAACATTCCAATATGTTAAAATGGTTTTATCATGTTTTATCCAGAACAGATCCCATAAACATATCATATCATATGATTTTCTGATTTCAATCACTTGGGTGTCGCCATCCAATGGGTCAAGGTTTTTCTCCACGAAGCCGCGATAAGCCGCGCCTCTGCCCGCATGGTGGGTTCTGAGGATCGACCTGACGGGCCGTGGAACGGCTGATCTATCAACGATTGGGCCATGAAGAAATCAATACTCATTGGATTGGTTTTGTTGGGAAAATCTTAACCGGAAACCATGGTTTTATATGGTTTTAACCATCAAATTGATCGGGCTTTCCGGTTAAAATTTTCCCATCATCCAATTCTATGAAATATTGCTTGGTGGTTGACCTACCCCTCTGAAAAATATATGAGTTTTCATGGGCTTTAATGGGATTTAATGGTGATCAATACGGTATGAAAACTTTGGATAGTGAACATTAATGATGGTTAATCTACTGTTAATAATGGTTAATACCATGGTTATTATATGGTTAATGATGGTTAATGATGGTTAATAGGTAATCTATGGTAATCTAGATTACTAATAAATACTAATATACTAATAATTGATAATAGATTACCAGAGGGCAACCAATTATTGGGTTCCAACAGAACAGCATCTTGGAGCCCATCTTGGAGCACCCCTGGGCTCATGGCTGGCGCGTAAACTGCCTGGCGTTCGTTTTGGGGTCGGAGACTCTCACAGAAGGGAAACCTATGGATTTCGGGTGCTCCTTCACTCTCTGCTGTGCAATCCTCAGTCAGTGGGAGTTATTAACCATCGTTTCTGCTGCTAGATATCCACATTGACTGCTGGGACCCTTGTATAGATGTTCTGGTCTTTTAAGCAGCTGCGAAGGCCCCTTTGCCAGTTCCGTGTTGCTCACTTTCTGGTCCAGAACTTGATCATCCGAATCATTGAAAAACAAGATGAACCACTTCAATCAACCACTTTCAATACACCCCCTTCAATAAACTGCTTGCAATGAACCACCCATCATCAGTTACATCACTTGGTCAATCTGTGATCAGAAAGTGATCTCCGCAGGTCTTGCTGAGTGTTTCTACCCTCGCACCTGCGGTGCCATCGAGCGGAGCAAAGGTGGAGACTTCCTGTGGATCCAAAGCAGCTGGAGATACCCCAAGTTGTGGCGATTTGAAAGGCCAAAATGAGGTTGAAAAGTCAAAACCATCAACTTTCAGGGGGTACGTCACCCATTTTCAGACCCAGCTGCCAGCTGTCATGGGAAAATCCTCGAGAAAACTCATCCCAACTGCTTTGACGGTACAATGTTCGATCTTTTTGAGGACCCGAAGAACCACCAACAGTTTGATTTTTTTGATCATCAAATTTGGAAAACGTGTACAAAACAAAAAAACGGCTTGGGTCAAAATGTGCCCTTTGAATCAGCGACTTGAACCAGATCCGCCGTTGCGGACAGCGATCGTCGCACCTGGTGTAGCATGGAGTCATAAGCACTTTTCACCTTACGCAGCAGCGGACCAAAGACGCGGTCGCGCTCAATGACCTCGGGCGCAACAGTTCCGAAAAGCTCCCAGAAAAAATGCTCGGAATGACCCTCCAACGTGGAGTTCATGTCACTAAATGCTGATCAACCATTATATTATATATAAAGGATTATAAAGGGCGGGTTTCCAATGAAGGTCATAAAAAATGTAGAGTAAATGATGATCAACCACCCCAAAATGGAATAGTAATCCTCAAGTTCTTCAAAAAAAAATGATACAACCCATACAAAAGGGAACTTTGCCAATTTGTGGTCGTGTTTTATCTCCTAGTGGGGAGAATGATGATCAGTAGGATTTGCAGCTTCCCTATCTTCAAACATTTACCGTGGATTTTTTCCACTGTGGTCTACCTGAAAGCAGTCACCTAAACAGATGCGGAAGATTGCCAGCGAAAAAACAAAGATTTACCCTCTCGTAATTTAACATAGCTATGGAAAATAAGCCATTTACTTCGATGATCTACGCTCTACCACAAAAAAAATGTGATTTTCCAGAGCTAAGGCAAGGAAGTTGGGCTGAACTCGTCAGGGTGCCGAACTCAGCTGGCCCTTTTTTCCTAGCTGATAAGCAAGTGCGGTTCTGCTCTGATCATGAGGTATCTACTGTAGAACATCGATAGAATATACATATATACACAGTATGTTTACATGTACACATAGAGATATACAATGTGTATATATATATATATCAAATATATATATATATATATATACACAGTCAATTCTATGTAGATACATACATGTATAGCATCATATAAAATTGCTATGTGTATCTACCATCGCTAGCCCGTCTACGTGCCATAGCCCGGACCTCCTCAAAGAGGTCGCTGTAAATCTTCAAGGACGACTCTCCCGACTCCGTTGCACCTCCTCGAAAAAAATTCTTGGAAGGATTGGCAGTGGGAAGCTATTGGTGGTTAAGAACAGTATTAACTGTGGATAGTGAACATTAATGATGGTTAATATTATGGTTATTATATGGTTAATGATGGTTAATAATAATCTGGTTGGTGGTTGAGCCCTACCCCTCCGAAAAATGATGGAGTGAAAGTCAGTTGGGATGATGAAATTCCCAATCTATGGAAAGTAATAAAATTCATGTTCCAAAGCACCAACCAGAAATCATTGTGGCCAAATGGTACCCAAAAATAGGGAATACCATGGAAATACCCCAAAATTTGGCAATGTTGGAAAATTTTCTCAATCCTGGGGTTTGGGGTGGTGTCACCCTGATGACCTGCTTTGGGATGAACGGTGGATTGCAGCCACAAATGATGTGGATTGCATTGAACTGGTGAAATAAAGCCTATCGTTCCAAGTTCAAGGTGTATCAAACTATTTCAGATATCCAAATGGTAAAACGACAATGGGGTATAGTTTATGGCTTCCCGAAAGCGCATGGATGCCCCCATTGTCCCACAGATCCCAAAGCCTCCAAATTGGCTGTAGGTACTTGGCTGGTACGGCCTCGACCCACCAATCGCTGCTTCCATGCCCAAATTGGTCACTTGGACTTGAACAAAACCATCCAAACTTGGGGGGCCATGCTGACTGCTCACCTCAGAAACACGTCACCTTTCTGTTGCTAAATATTGGAAGTGTTGATGAGTTTCACCCAGACTTCATGGGCGAAGAACGCCCGTCGAAACCCGATCCAAGCGCAGCACGAAGAGGTCGTAGAATGCAAGGGTCTTCGGTTGGGCGTGCCCTTGGCTTTGGGTTCCGTTGTGAGATCAGCCGCCAACTTTCTGTTTATTCTAAACCAAGAACAAACGGTCAAATCTAGGGCTGGTGGTAAAGCCACCACCCCAGCATACCCGCTACGTCGAAACACGTCCACTCCGGAAATTCTTCTGGGGCAGCCAACAAAGTTGGAGAAACTTCCACTTGGCACACCTCAGGAAGGGGCCATGGGCCACCTTTTCATGGTCCGTCACCCTGGCATCCCTCGCTTGCGGATGTTCCTCACGTGATTTGTTCTATCCATCCGCATCGTGGGAAATCAGAGCCCCATTGGATGGCTAAACCCCAAGTGCTGAGGTTTGGTCGATTCTCTGGCTCTTCAAACCCCCAAATGTTGGTTGAATCCCAATTTCTGATGATATCGATCCATATATATATTATATATATAAATCCCTGCTTTTTGTGTGATCCCAATGCTTCATAGGAAAATCTCTTTGACTGGCGCGCGGCGGAGGTCACCTTCCGGCCACGCAGTGCTTGCACTTCGGTACATGGGGCTGCGCCCTGCCGAGGCGTTCGGGCTGATATTCCTTGAAGTTTTTATGGGAAATGCAGTATGTCCACACTAAAAAGGTGTATTTCACTGGAATGGTTTAGTAAAGTTTAGCATATGATTACCCTAAACTTCCATGTTTGTGTCAATACCAAAATAGGATGATGTTTTGGATGATTTGTAGCTATCCCTGTTTTAGCAAAACAAAACAGAAACGATACAGAAACGACACATCCCAGTTGCAAGACATGTTCCACGTGTCAGCGGCATCTCGTGAATGAGTTAGAGTTGATTCTACTACCTGGTTCATGGGGGGATTGTGATTAGCCACAATTTTGCTGCCATTCTCGACCGCTAGGATCATTGTTCCCCTAGCTGATTCATTTGGAATTCCCGAAGTTGGATTTCTCAATTATTATGATTCCAATAAAATAGCAACTGGTTAGTAGTTATTCAATCCTGGTTGGCAGAATAACTTTGGGATTTCTAATTCATAATTCCAACGTTCGAGCAGCATTTTAGTTCATTATCCAAATAAAAAATTGGAATTGTATGATTATCCGTTAATAATAATGGTTAATAATGGTTAATGATGGTTAATGATGGTTAATGATGGTTAATAATAAATACTGATATGATTATCCATCATTTTTCCAACTTACTGATTCTCCCAACCATAAATTTTCATCACCAAGCCCTGCCCCTTGCGGCACTTGCCACGCGCTCCTTGTAGTGATGCGCTCAGGCGGTCCCTTTCGCGATACTCGAAAGGAGCGCCTCCTAAGAGAACCTCGACGAACGTTGGCGCGTTTGAAACATGGAAAAACGGCCTTCGAAATCCCTTCGAACTCCTGTCGGATTGGTTTTTCACAAACTAAAATTGGGATTTCATGAGATTTCTACGAAAGAAGTGTGATTGAAGCAACAAGCAAGCGCTTGTAATTATTGGGTTCAGAGGCAAGACTTGACCAGAAATCCTGGCGGCGGCCAAACTATACCAGGTGTCCTACAAATCCCTTAAACCAAGACTAGGAAACTAGGAAAATCAAAGCAATCTATGTATGTATGTATGTATGTATATATATATATCTATCTGTGTGTGTGTTTGTTGGTTGTAAAGGCGGCTAATTTAGACTAATCTATGTTTATATCTATCTTATTCGGATCATGTGTGAGCTACATGATGCTTGTAAAGTGCTTAAAAAAACACATGACATACCACGTTTCTAGACGTACACCCAACATCTGATCGGTTCAATCCCGGATGGCATTGGGATAGTTCTTGCCACCATAGGTGTCTACACATAATATGACATTCATAAAACATGATGTATCCATGATAGGTAAACCCAATGCCAAAAAAACCATCCACAAGATCACGAAGGGGATGCGGTCCAGCCTGGCCCTTTCGCCGACTCGGCCTGGAAGTCCCCACGTATTAGATCTCACTGTTGAAAAATGAGTTTGTAACCTCATTACCCTCTGGTAAACATACAAAAATGCGAAGCTGCCGTGCTTTTTGCCAAAGGGGCTGCGGTACGCAGTGGTCCAACATGCTTTGCATGTCATGTTACACTTCTTGATTTGTGCAGTCATCCTTGCACATGTGGCCATGCAGTGAG
>Ga0126342_10003262_pt1 | contig 26626 bp, 21 predicted proteins | sample Cyp1metagenome_FD_92528 | JGI IMG/M metagenome (GOLD analysis project Ga0126342, IMG submission 92528) | Coral microbial communities from Lord Howe Island, Old Settlement Bay, Australia - Cyphastrea 1 metagenome | ecosystem: Host-associated > Invertebrates > Cnidaria > Coral ...
CCACTATTGGCCATGCCCTCTGGACAAGGTCTGAACATGACTCTTTTGGCAATACTAAAAGTAAATAGAGCTAATTGACTTTTAGTATTGGAGATAAAACTGGAGTTGCGGAAAAATGTTTCTGCAATTGACAAGATATCACTATTGGTCAGACAACATTAAATTGGATGGATACAATCCACCCAGCCAGTGCCACTTCAATGGTTTTTTGACGGTTTCAGGCGGTTATCTTGTTCCACAGGCACATTGGGCAATGTAAACATCGCCCCTACTGCGAAAATCAATGGAGCCAAACAATCCGTCACAGAACTCTATGCGCAAACCCAACAGGGACACAACTAGTCCGAAGCAGGCAAAAACTTGTTGGTGGTTTGGAACATGTTTTATGTGTCCCTTGGGAATAATCATCCCAACTGACTTTCATATTTTTCAGAGGGGTAGGTACAATACCACCAACCAGAAAATCTCTGGCACAATCTATATAATAATAATATATGTAAGTTGTTTATTCTTTGGATACCGGAACCTATGGCCATTAATGGGGAACTTTGGGTTGGACTCCAGTGTGTGGTTCCACATTGTTGAGACGCACAGAGAATCCTGTCATATCCTCATTCCAACTTTAATCAAGGATTTTCACCAAAAAACAACCTAGGTGATATAACATGATATGGGGGTTTCCATAAATGGGGGTACCCTCTGGTAAACGGTTACATAACTATAGAAAGCCACCATTTGTTATGGGTATAAAAAAAAACTATTTCTATGGCCATTTTCAACAGCTTTTTGTATGTTTACCAGAGGGTACCCCCCGTTATCATCCATTTATAGATGGATTTTCCCCGTACCATCCATCCAGCTATTGGGCTACCATCCAGTTCCTCTACCGACGGTCCAGCGGCCCTGGTCTCAGGTGGCAGTTGTGCTCCCGGCTTCGGCTTTGAGAGCCATCTCAGTGCCTTGGACACGGCTAGAAGATGTACGGTACGTTGATATACGTTGATATAATACAATAACATGTATATCCATTTTATACATAGGAAAAATGCATAATTTAGATATGTATATATTCTAATTTGTATATATATATATATAGAGCTGAATGTAATGATATACTGAACGTACCAGTATGATCTAACTTGACCGTGGATATTCCGCACTACAGGGGGAGGTCTTGTGTGGGTATCCGAAGAAAGAAGGGAAAAAGATTGCCTTCTGGTCTGAAAAAGCGTTTGCTTCGGAAAATACCCCATTATTGATGGAATTGGCAATTCAAAACTGGTGATGTTTCCACATGTTTCCACAATCAGGAAAGTGACATTACCAGAAAGGTATCATTCTATGATCATTTGTTGATCCTAAAATTTGATATAGCGAGGATCAAACATGATATAATTATAGCAAAAACACTGCATTCCGACGTGGAGAAATCTAAACCTGACAGCGGTGCCTGGGTAGCTCCGAGGATGGGCCAATAGAAAACTCATGAAAGTGAACCGTTGATCGATTTGTTTATGGATGGTATTAAAAAATATGTCAATACTATGAAAGAACCATCTATTGCATATTTCATATCATATCTGTGATAATAGTATTTCAAGACTTGGCTGTGAAATCTGGTTTTCTGAATGGTTCATGAGATATATCTCCCCATCTGACTTGGGCAAAAAATCACGGTGAGTCGATCGGCCGTTTGAAATTGGCGACCTGGATCTCTATTCAATCCTTACCCTCTGGTTATGACTTACATAGCCATGGCAGAGATGGCCCACAGAAAAAGATGGCTTACCTATGAAAATTGGTGATTTTCCATGGCTATGTTAAATAACCAGATGGCAAATGTAACGCACATGATTAAATCTAATCTATGTGTGTTTATGTGTCATGTGTGTTTTGACAGCTTTGGACAGACAAAAATGGCAATCTTAGCAACAACAAGAACTCCTCAGAAGCAAAGATACTATTATTATAATTAATAGTTCTTATGACTGAAACCATGGTAAACCGTTCGGTAAACCCAATATAGATAACATCAATAACATCAATAGCATCAATGTCCGTGAGTGGTATAAACCATGGTGTTTACCATGGCTGGTCAACCCCAGTTTATCACCATGGCTGGTATTTAAAAACACCATCCCCACGAGTCGAGTTATGTCGAGTTCCCGAGGCCACTATGAGGTGGACCATCGCTTCTTCCTGGAGAGGAAAGAGAAGCTCCGTGACGTGGCGAATGGCGTGGAATGGCAGCAAACTTTTTTTTCACCTTGTGTGAGGTAAATAACAAGTGAAACAGTTAACATCAGTTAACTCGTCTATACAAATGAGTTATATAAACAGAGTTTTTTGTTTGTCTAGCACCTTGTTCTAAGTGAAATTGCTAATCACTATCCGTCATTTTCCGCCTTTCAAACGAGCAACCAAGCAAGAAACCATGGTAAAAGGACCCTAGTTACCTATCTCAAAGGTAAGTCGCATATTAGGGTCATAGTTATACTATTTTATATAGAATACACTATGGTAGAATACTTGCATGCTGATAATGATCATCACACATTGTCATTTTTTTGTGACATGCTTTTAGACGTACATTTTGGTGGCAATGTAGTTATAAGTTTGTCATAGTGACTGAAACCCCGAGTTTTTTTAACCAGCTTAGCCAGCTATGGGGGGCTAGATATCGATGTCAAAAAATCATGGTGGAGGAATTTTAGAACATGATGGTCCCAGCATTGGATTTTGTTTTTCAGGAGACATTCATCTATGATGATTCAAACACATTTTTTTGGTATTTGATTTCTGGTGAAGCAATGCATCGAAATGTCGGAATGGACGCATTATCGAATATCGAATTATTTTCAGTTTGACTAAAATTTACATGTGTTTTTCTCCCAACAGTTCGAGAACTACTACTGTGCAGATGCATAGTTCTTAGATCATGCTCTTGTACTTGATATACTATGTGACAAATCGGCACACATAAACTTGTATGTCTGCAAGAGAGACGTGTGTAACCGACAAATTGGATGATAGATTTGCCCTAAGGATCCATGTATGGAATATTTACCTACATTGGGATTATTTTAAATTACTTTAGGGGTCAATGTAGGTAAATATTCCATGGATCCTATGGGTTGGTTCACATTCTTGCTGGGGCATCTGGGGCCATTTTGATGTGGTGGATTCAGCGGACTCAGGCAACGACAAGATACGTGTGCCGAAAATTCCGGCAACGACCTGATACTGTGGGTACCTATAACATATAATGGATATATAATGGGTATATAATGGTTAATAGTGGTTAATAGTGGTTAATAGACTAACAAGAATGGGAATATGATTAATTTGATGGTGATCTGGTTGGTGGTGACTGGAACCATGGAATTTCATGACTTTCCATCTATTGGGGAATGGAATAATCATCCCAACTGACGATTCGTCCATCATTTTTCAGAGGGGTTCAAACCACCAACCAGATTATTATTAAGCATCATTAACCATATAATAACCATTAGTATTAACCATATACTAATAGTATATTACCAACCAACAGTATATTAACCTTTGAGGCCTTTGAGTCAATGGTTTTTGCGAGGGCTTTCCTCACCAAGCTATGCTGAATCATCGTCATAGAAAGCCGTACTGACGGGTTCCCCTCTTGCGGGGTACAAGAGGGGTACCCCAAATCATCCAAGCCACAAAAAACCATAGCGCAATATGGTTTCCCACCCGGGTGGCTTGAGGTACCACCTATTTGAGGACCGAATCATCTTAAAAATCCCATGGAAAATCCCATGGAAAGTCACCATTAAACCTTATGAAAAAAAAACATGAAATCACCAGTCATGTCCATTAAACCTCCACCTATTTTGGTGCCACCATCCATTTAGGAAAACCCCATAGATGGGTCAAAACCAGCTGTCCCCAGTGTCCCCCCTTCGAGGCATCAACACAGCAGCGGGTCCTACCCGAGGTGGTGAGTTTGAGATACCAACAGCTTGTCCAACTTGCCGAACTAATCGGTTGCATCGACTATTTGGTTTTAAACAATGATACATTCAATGGTACAATTCGATGTAATTAGTTCAAATTGTGGCATTCTAAGTGGTGAATTTCCATCTATTTCCATCATTTTCCATCCTTGATGTTCTCTTGAAAAAGCCCACCGTTCCAGGCCTCTCGAGTTTGCCCATTCCCGACGGCCAGCCCGGTCCGCGGCAGCAGGGGGGTGTTCCGCCGGCCGTCGGGACAGCCCAGAACGACGGCGGTCGAAGGGTCTCTGGTCGATGGGTGGGGACGTTTAAAAGGCCGGGTGGATTATGATCAACAGCATCCCCAACCAAATGGATTTTATGGACTACGGATTATAACCAGCAGATAATGGACTAATTATGGATTCAGCAATGATTATAGTTTCAACCTTGGATGTGATTTTGCTATGAAAAAAACAATAATGAGCAAAGGATGATGGTTTGTGGACTGTTAAAGATTTGCCAAGACACTAGAGATTTAGGGGAATGGCCTGGAATTCTAGGAAATGCATGGCTGGTGAATGGGTGTACCTTCCAATTTGATGAATCGTGACTGGCGAATCCCCTTCCAGCAAGCCATGTTTGATGAACGGAGGGTAAATGCTTAGTTTCAGACAAAGCCATATGGGAACTAGTGCCAAGACCTGAAAGTTGTATAAAAACTGACAATCTAGCCATAAGAACAAATGTATTGGATTCAAAGACTATTTTGGTACAGTATAATGAAAAACAGTTGGATCATATTTTGATACAAAGATACCTCCCAAGTGAAACCCTGGTGTAATACTGAATCTATTCATTTGGGGCTGGGTATCTAATCTTGGATAAGAAGAAGGGTGATTAAGGTTGAGCAGTTTCTTTGTGGAAAAGATATGGGTGCCATATGGTGGGTTCTGTAAATGGGGGCACTCCCAAGTGGATAGTTTGTAATGGAAAATCCCACTAAAATGGATGATTTGGGGGTACCCCCCTTTATGGAGACCTCCATATATGAATACCACCACATCATTTGCTATCTTTTTCCTGGTGAATCTGCCAAAAAATCGAGAGGCTTTCGGAGTGTTTCTGCTAAAATTTGGGACTGGTGAATTGATGAATGTTGGCTTAAATTTACCCCTTAAATTTGAGCAGAAACATGGATTTAGCATCCAACATTCGATGGCAATCAGGCAATCATGACTTTTACTGGTTGGTGGTTTGGAACATTTTTTATTTTCCATCTCATATATGGGATGTCATCCTTCCCATTGACTTTCATATTTTTCAAGATGGGCACATTGCACCACCATTTGATCAGGTATTATATAATCACTATTAACCATTACTAACCACTATCAATCACTATTAATAACCAGCTTCGATCCATGTCGATCTCGCAAAAAGCCAAGGTGCTCAAGGTGAGGTCCGACTTTGGGACTCCTGGGACCCTACTGGGACTGGGCCCACTGAGCTCATGGGAGAATAGTTCACTTGAGATGGTTGAGATTCGTGTTTTCCTACGTGTCCTACGCGTGACAAATCCATAAATCATCATAAATCCAGAACATAGGTTCTGGTGCTGTAAATGGAAAGCTGGTTGATGAATGTCATTCTGAAATACAGGACTCCCGGCTTGCTTGTATGGAACATGTAGTATGAGGGATGCCCCCAAATAGTGATCATTCGGTTCCAATTACGAATTCAAAATGGCACACCCTCCATATATAAATTAATTCTTGTATGTATCTACATGTATCTACGTATATACATTAATCAGCCCACATAATATATCAATTAACTCCCACAAGTGGCGACTACAATTATACAGTATAAATTGTTTGCAACACCTGAATATAGCAATCAGCTAATAGTTGGATTATAACAATAACATATTATGAGTGTATATGAGTGTCATATATTATATACATCATACCGTTTAATAGATACACGAAGCACCTGGCATATTCATTGGTTTAGGGCGAACATGCTCCCGCCCCCACTGGAGCGTTGCGAACTAGGCAGCCCGGCCTGAGACCCCCTTTGGGACTGGATTGCCAGAGCCTTAGGTGACACATTGAGGCGGGTACCGCTGGCATCGGCCCATGAGCGCTGAGCACTTATAGATCTTAGCCCCTGAAAGATGGAAGAGTCAAATCCTACGATGGATCATAATGGAATCTTACATTGAATTGGGGGTGGGTCAAAACCTATTATATATTATCAATTCTAATGGGATGAACATCCATTTACCAGCTATTTTGGGGTTCACTAGGTGCCAGGGTTTTGACCAATAGCCAATTATGATTGTAAGATTTGACTCTTCATAAGAGACATTTTTCTGATCATCCATAAGAGTCAATATATGATCATCATATCATTTTTTTTGATCCACTATTGTTTGATCAATATCAGTGACAGTGGGCAATCAAATCTTAAACAAACCCTTAAGATGATTCAATAGCAAATGAAGGTTCTATGTTTGTGTTTGCCAATGTATATTCAAATATTATACAATTTTATGTGTGTACAGTAACTTGTTTGTAGATACAGTATTTGCTATAGCATTCCCCATTTCAGACACACCCAAAACCTTCCTTCCCCCATCGGCCCATCCGCTCCCAGGTCAATCGTACCGCCATCAGGCCGATGGTCGTACGGTGTTTGAAAAAATCTGGTGGTTGAACCGAAACCTGAAATGAAACCCTAAAGAAAACCTAAATGAAAGCCTAAAGAAACTGAACCAAGCCAGATGGAGCTACAAGGTTAGGCCACCCATAGGTTTTGACCCATCACTACATGGGTAGATTTGATCACGACCGAAGCCTGTTCTCCCTCACGGGGATGATGGTTTATATTAGGGAAATCATCTCCATTCATGGCCGAACTATTCAGGTTAGTGAATTATTGTAACTTGTCCAGATACACAATATCTATAGGTATCTCCAATCATAGGATTGTCTCAAAATTCGACCCTAAATCCATTGGTCTATCATAATCTTCCGCAGACTGCAGCTATCCTTCGTAGTGCCTGAGTTTCAATGTGTCATTGCCATGTTTGAGCAGCACAGGTACTAACGCCTTGGGGGTATTGGAGCGGTATGAGATTTAATACTACTTGTTGACTAGAAAGAATGGGAAGATGATCCATCCAAAAGCATGGAAATGAGTTGAGATGTTGAGGCTCCCAAGTTATGTTCTTGAATCCGAGCTACCTTTTCAACAGCAGAATTCAGTGAGCGAGACCTTAACCTTAGCAACCGAAATCCCATCCCATATGCTCAATGGTGCTGGAATATTTACCAACATTTGCCCCAAAAAACACCCAGTTTTGTAGGTTTTTATATACCAGCACCATGGTTCGCATATGGGAACCAAAATCCCATGGAAAGTATATCAATAATAGTAACCCAACATTATTCACCACTATTAACCACTATTAACCACTATTAACCACTAACCAGCCATGTATAATCCCATGGAAATCAGCCTGCCACCTGCCACCTTTCCGCAGTTGCCCGCACCGCCGCCGGGCGCTTGCCCCCGCGCCGGCGGCGCACCGACGGGTGCCGGACCTGGGGGGTCCTCGCCCTCAGCGGGCGGCGCACCGACGGGTGGCACGGCGCACGTGGTGCGGACCAGGAAAGTGGGCTGGGGAGCTCAGCGGGGGAAACCATCGGAAAATGGTGATCAAAGCAACAAAACTGTAACACAACCATAGGGAAAACATTGGAAATCATAGGAGATTGTTGATTTAACCCAGAAAAAAAATCATAGGAAACACATCATTTTGATGGATTTATAGCTGATTCATATTGATTCAATGTACTCCTATGGGATGTAATAGGGATTTTCCTTTTAAGATTGGCATATCATGGGTATAAAGCCAATGATGTCCATTGATCAATGAGGATGGGGAGTCTGGGGTGCAAACTGGGATTCAACCATCAAAGATGGGAATTTGCCCACTGCACTGGGAATACTCCATGGGGTTATCACAAATGATGATTTGTTTGGTTTCATTTTTTTCAAACAAATATCTGACTGGCAGGATGATCAATTGAAGTGAAACAAACAGGAATTCAAACATGGATGATGAATCAGCAAGAAATGGCCTCAACCACCATGACTGCCACATGATACATGATACATTTAAGTGATATTTAGCACTTGCCAAAAAGAACTCTTTTAGTTTTGTATAGATTACTGTAATGTATGTTTGGATAATTTTGGATGGTGGATACCCTCTGGTAATTTAACATAGCTATGGAAAATCACAATTTTAAATAGGTAAATCAACTATAAATGGCCATCTTCCATAGCAAACTGTTAAATTACCAGAGGGTAGCTGGTTGGTGATCTGTCATCTTCTAATGACCGTCGACGGAGGTGCAGCTGGCCCTGCTTTGTTGGGGGCTGACGCTGGTGGCAGGACCACCGTGGCGTCTTTGAGCGGAGCAACGTTCCGAGGATGCGCAACAAAAATCACAGAGTCATAAGCTCCGTATCTCTACATTGTATGTATATGTGTATATATATATATATATACATATCAATATTATGTTTGTAATGTTTACACATGAAGTCACTTTGTTTGTTACAGACCCATGTTGGATCATTTTACGAGAATTGTCCTTATCTAAAGTATCCTAAATTATCCTATTACGTTAGTTATGTTTTATCTATCCTTATCTTATTTGTAATCATTGTCCTCAAAGTATCCATTATGTCTTATAAGGAGACAATACTTGTATCATGTCCTTATCCTAACATGTCCTACAGTTACGTTATTTTTGAACGCTCTGTGAAACGAGTTCCGCATTTGTGAGCAACTGCGTTTGCGGATACCCCAAAAGTCCCCTGGTTTATCTTTATGTTCCCCATTAAGCAGCCATTTGCGGTGGTAAATCCATATCCGCATCATAATTCAGTGTACCTCATTATATCGCCATGAACTACAATGAATTATATAATGACGTATTATGTTTCTTTATATATATATATACATAAGTATCCTCATAATTCCCATTGTTTGTAAGCAATGAATATCATAGTTCATATATGTTCCAATTATTCACCTGGGTATTTTGGTTCCTGTAACTGCCCATTCCATTCCTCAGGACAGCACCGCTAGGCACGCCGGCTCAGACGCCATTGAATGGGGACGGTAGGAGGCAGGTATTCAAGCCACACATGGGTATAGAACGGCAAATGTTCATTTAAAGAAAACTTTCTGTAATGAGAAATAATAAATCTTTCTGTTCATACATATATATATACTGATTGGTGGGTTGGAACATTTGGCTTTTATTTTTCCATATTAATTGGGAATGTCATCATCCCAACTGACGTTCACTCCATCATTTTTCATGAAACCACCAACCAGGCCACAGAGCGTCGTGATGTCATCTTAGAATCCAGGATCATCAACTGGTTGGTGTTTGGAAAATGTTTTTTTTTACATATTTTTATCACTTCCCCAAGAGTTGGGATGATGATCCAATCTGACGAACTCATATTTTTCAGGGGGGGAGGTAAACCACCAATTAGTCAATGTCCCCCATGTTCCCCACGTTTTTTCATTCTGTGTAAACATGGATCCGGACATGATATATATAGAATATGAATTACCACTTGTAGAATCTGCCATGTAACCATAGTTACAGAGGCTTGATCTCAACTTATTGGGGGGGTTCAAATCCCATAGTTGTACCCACCAGCAAGTTTAGTTACTCTAAATACCCATGATTTATTGGTTGAAGCCATATTGTTTTTGATTTCCATATGGTTTATCTCCATGAGAGCCACCCCTGGCCTGCATCCCACGCTTTCGTTGCGGCAGGTGTGCGCAACGGCTACGGTGTCCCCACGTCTCCAGGCGAGGGAGCTGTGATCAAGCCTTATTCTTGCGAATATGTTATGGTTCTATAATTATTATAAGTTTATTATAATAGGTATTATATTATATATATATATATAATGTATATGTATATGTATATGCATATATATATATTGTTTGGTTGTATACATATATACGATCGTACGTATATATATATATATAGTATGGGATTGTTTCGCTGTGTGTGTTACTAGTCAGGTTTGGCGATCCATCATTGGATTGCGTGGATGGGTGGGAAGATCTGAAGGTGTCAATTGGAATCCAACCAGTGGACCCTTTTGCTTTCTCGTGATCAAAACACATGTGTGTGTGAAGCCTCCACTTCAGATGACAATCCCAATAGTTTGAAGAATGACAATGTCCAACTCAAGAATGTTTTTATCTCAACTAAGTTTTAATAGGTTTTTGTTGAAACAATGACGTGGTTCTATGATCAAAAACGTCATGGGCACCAGAAGATTTCAATGTCGAGCTCAGGCTGCGCATTTCCATGATCCCCAATCTGCAGAAGCCCATATCATATCATATGAACTGCTACACAGGATGCCAAGGCTTTTCCATTTGGTGCTTATCATACTAACCTATTAACATCCATGTGAAGTCTATAGTTGCCCACCATGTGGATGATTTGGTATGATATGCACACATAGATGTACCATACGTATGTAGCTCTTAGATTTCCATGAGAACTTCTTCGGTCACATGCCGGCGGTTTCAATATTGGTGTCCAAGCAATCAGTCCCAGAATTGGAGATAGGGAAATGTTACAGGAAACAGCAATCTTGTTTTGAGAACATAGATTTCCCATGATTTCCCTATAAAAATGAGTACTCGAATCAATTGATCTAAAGTGATCTAAAGTACAGGACACATTAAACAACACCCATCAGTGAGGTTTCCTGCATCATGTCCCTTAATTTTGAAACACAGACTGATGATCTCCAGTAGAACTAGGTGAGATGCCGCCGGGGCTCAATGATGAAGAGGCGCTGAAGTGGCAAATGCAGGCAGGGACTTTCTGAGCCTTTGATGCCGATGCCGATGCTGGGGCTGTTTTCTGGTTTCGGGTGTGCCACATTATTTAAGTTGAAAAAAATAACGAAGCAGGGTTCGAGCAAAAAACAAGCAAGGTATCTACGATTTGCATGGATTTAACCGTTCAACATTTGAGGACTTGACTAACCAAGCTTCGGAGTGAACAGTTCAACAAGAACACAGGATAAGACAAGCAGTGCGGATGTCGCCATGTCGATCTTGGACTGACTGATTCCCAGTGCGTTTGATCAGGACATAATTTCCAGTTCGTGTGACCAAAAATTACGTACGAGTGATTTGAAGATTTGATCATAGAGGCCAGGTTCAGAGCCTGGCCAGGTTCCAAGCCGTGTTAAAAAAAAAAACGCTCTGATGAGGAAGCAAATGGGAGTTCATGGGGGTACCCCCAGTTATCATCCATTTTTTCATAGGATTTTGCCATGTTTAACCATCCAATGCTCGAAGATCCACACGGATTCATTGGGTGCCGGGCAGTCTCCACCATCTCTGTCCGTCCATCCCGCCCAATTCGTTTAAATTTCCGCCATTTGCAGATGTCTTTAGGGCTGGTGAACAGGAATGACTTCAAGATTGTTAAACCATGTTAAACCAATGTTCTGGGATCGTTGCTCCATGGCTTCGTTGATGTTCCTTTGTCAGCCATGGATGGAAGAATGATATCAATTGATATATTACCTTCTGGTAATTCAACATGAAATACTGAACATCAGCATACATCAGCGTTTTTTGTTTTTAATAGGTAAATCCTAGAAAAAAAATGGGTCATTGTCATCGTCATAGTTATCTCAAGAGGGTACGGTAATCGTATGAGTCTGTCAATGGGACACCTATAAATTTACCATTGAGTAGGGAAACTATGATAGTCCGGCAATAGAGGTCCCCTATTATTTTCAGGCAGACCCAAATCATAATCCCACTAAGTCACCATTAAGTCACCTGAAAATCCCATGAAACCCAATGAAATCACTATAAATTACCATTCAATCCCATTAAATCACCATAAAATCCCATTAAATCACCATAGAATCCCATTAAATCACCGTTAAGTCACCATGAAAATTGGTTCCCCGAACGGACAGAATTTATGACGAAAAATCTGCCTCGTCCTTTGGGATGGTTCGAACGAAGATTTGGGTCAGCTGGGGAGCTAAAGAGCTGAGCTATCCTGCACCAACTTGGGCGACGTAATAACATATGGTACTCTATATATGAACTCTATATATGTTTAGACATGTATGTATGTGTATATATATATACATATATATATACATTATTGCAAACTATATATCTATTAAATATATATATATATATATATGTAATACAGATCTGCTATATAGACATACAAAATGTGACATAATGTGGCTTGTGCTGAGCATGAAACCGGTGACTGTACTAGCCTGGTTCTAGCGTTCCATGTCGCCGGTCGCCGCAGACCCTGGGCGCCCAACTACGCTCGGAGGCGGGGAAGTTTGGTTTCAAAGTTCGTACCTCCATTTATGTGTACAGATGTGTACAGATGTGTACAGTATATAATATCTACATTACGGCACATCATATACTTATATTATGTACTGTATATACATATATATGGGTAAACTAGGTAAATTACGACGACCTCACTGCGACCTCACGGGAAGGATGGTTAGTAGGGGTAACGATCCCAAAATAGCATGATTTAGAGAGGCGTGCTGACAATTGGCCTCGTGGTTTTGCGTTTTTCTCTATTTTTCCTTTTTTTAACTATGTGGGGTGGGGTGGGTTGGGATGGGGTGAGGTTGGATGTTAACTTCAATTGAAATTGATTCCATTTGATGCTGGGTTGGGTTTAATGTTTCAAAGTCGCATATGTTGCTGCTCATATGTCTTTATTACATGCATTCCTTTTGGCAATGTTGGTGATGAAACGAAATGAGACGATACCACATGCCTTGCTTTTCTTGCGGATGTGAACTTACCCCAATCGCCACCAGAACTCAGTTTTCTCGGTTGAGATATCGTTTCCATGTTCTTTGCTGCTACATGCCGTTCCGTGCCAATTTGCTTGTGGGAAATTGCCAAACTGGCTTAAGATGATATGTCGAGGACAAAAAGGATGAGGCATAGGTGCAGCTTTGCCGGTGCCCTTAATTTGAATCCCCAGTGCAATTACGACGCAATTCGTTGAAAACCCCAAGGCTAAATATCCACGCGTACCTCATTTCAGGTTTGTGAAAATATGTTAATTTACATTGATTTACTTATGTGTATATATATAATATAATATGGTATACTATAATATAACATATAATAATTTTTAATATAATATATAATATAATATAATATAGTATAATATAATATAATATATAATATAATTTAATATATAATATATAATATATAATATATAATATATAATATATAATAATATAATATAATATAATACTTGAAAGTGAGGTCGTCTGAAAGCATGATTCATAAATGGCCCACATTGCATAGAGAGCATGTATTTCTATGCTATGCACATATTGTATAGATGCATACATGCATACGTCCATACTTGTTTGGCCAACTGCATAGCATGCATCCCATCAATGGCGAAGGCTGTTGAGCGAGCACGCGAGCAGGCGGGAATGGCTCTTACTTGCCCAGTGTCCTCAGTGTCCTTGGGGTAAATTCTGTAAGAGTCCAAGTGTGTGTGTGTGTGTGCGTGTGCGTGTGTGTGTAAAAATGGGGTATTGTACACCCCCCCAAAACTAACTGTTTTTGGGAAAATTATGGTCAATGATCAATCATTGGATGTTTCGGTACCGCATTTTCGGGTAGACCTGTATCTCTTTCCAAAGCATATGAGGTAAACCATGCCAAACCAACAAATGGTTATCAACTACCTACAAATCGGAGTATAGTTATTACAGACCAACAATAACCAACATTAAGTTTTCACCATGTACCAGGTGATGTCATAGTCGAATGTGTTTCTCTTGTAGAGGCCCATCATTGAAAGAGGTGAAATAGACATGGACCTGCTAATTTTCACACGATGTTTCCGGCTAGTTGAACATTGTATCCCTGATCCGACTCTTCAACTCTGAATCGTTCTAGAATTCACCTTTTAGCCTAAACCCATATGCTCAATGGTGCTGGTAAGTTTACCTACAAGACTGGGTGTTTTTTGGGCAAATGTTGGTAAATGTTCCATACATGGAGCTTATGGGATGTTGGTAAATATTCCAGCACCATGGTTCGCATATGGGGAAGTGGTTTCGACTTTCGACACAGAATCCAAGAATTCCTTGCGCAATCGTACTGGATCCCCGCCGGAGGACGGATGAGAGGCCCCCCCAGATTTATTGCCAAGATTTGCTTTGTGGCGTCCATTTATATACATCATTTATTGGTATCAACCGGGTTGTACTGGTTGTCAAGACGGAATATTACAGCATAGTCCTACCGGTTACATACATACACATATGTCCAGCCTACTACTAAAGTCACCTGCTATTTGTTCTAGTACAAATTCCAGATTCTCTACTGGAAAGTGTGCAATGGTTTGCACCTCAAATTACAAGCCATGATAGTTCGCAGAGATTGCAACACACTTTGGCAACACACACAAAATTTGCGATCTGTCATCCCAGCATATCCCCAGTATTCCCATCATTGTAAGATATATTGTATGTGTACAGTAATCATCCTGGAAAGTTCAAATCAACCACTGAAGGGGAAAGATGATTATGATGATTGATGTTCTGTCTATTCCAGGATGGATATGTATAATATTGTACAATATCCTCCCATGTTTCTCAGTATATGCACATAATATTCCAATTATCATGTACCATCAGTGGCAGTTCTAAATGAACGATGGGACTTCGATTCGGGGGAATCATCCCTAAATGGCCCAACATTCCAGCTTCATCCTATATTTCCCATATCCCATTGGAATATATTGGAATCCCCCATTAAGACGCCATTATCAGAAACCATAAATCATCATTTAGACAGATACTCATCTAGGTATTTCTCAACTTATTCTTTATTGTTTTCCACTTAGGGATGGTAACAGAGCCAGAATCTGACTCATCCGAGATACGAGAAAAGTCATCAACCATCCACACCTATAAATCCCATGATAAATCCACTAACTATAGATATATCATGATACAACGCCCATGAATCCCATGAAAGCCTTTCTTTTTTCTTGGTTAAATCATGTTACCCTCTGGTTATTTAACATAGCCATGGTTTTTCGATGGCCCTAATCGAAATAGATGGTTTACCGAACTTAATAGCATGGTGGATCTTTCCATGGCTATTTCTGTGAGTCATAACCAGATGGTAAATGGTATATTAGCCATTAGATCAGGTATTAATCACTAATAACCACTATTAACCACTATATTAACCATTATCAGTACGACATATATAACCATATATTAACCATTATCCTGTAAAGCCATTCATCCGCAAGCTGTCAGTCGCGGCAGCCTTCGCGGCAGCAGTCGAGGGCCGCATCGCCCAGTGGCAGGCCCATCGGAAAACCCATCGGAAAACCAGCGGAAGTCCACTATAAATGGAGCTTTATAGCTGGGAAAATCATCGAACTACCGTAAATTATGTGGATTTTGCACACACATATATGATATATATATAATATATATATATATATATAATATATATAATATATATATATAATATATCATATATATATAATATATAATATATATATATTATATATATATTATGTATATATATATATAAGCCGGAACAAAATAACAAAGCACATCGATGTTTAGGCTGTTTGTGCAAAAATGGTTGAAAGTAACCCAACGAGGAGGATACAATGAACACCAATATGTGAGGATTATGAAATTGAACATCCTGTTGAAGCCCTGGTTCTAAACCAACTACTATTTGTGAGGCGCGCATGTCGACAAGGGGAGTGTCAAATCCGGGACCAAATCTGTAGAGCTGACATTTGAACCCAATCATGCTGCCTATCAGGTTCTACCGATCGATTGGGGAATTCTAAGTCTATTTGAAAAGCAGTTTTGACCTCTGCCACTCCCAACTCTCCCAACTGGATGCTTCCCGATGGTGTCGTCGCCTGGAGGCGTGAAGCAGCTGCTTCCGCTCCGTCGCAGGTCACTAGAAATCATGGTTCCATGGCGGCTGTCTACCCCATTTTTGGGCAGACTGATTGGTGAAATATGGCAATTGATCCAGATAACATATATATGGTTTTGGTCAAAACCCTAGGTACCCTAGGTACCTTGAAATAGGTGGTTAATGGATGGTTATTCCCCCAAAATATGGTAACAATATGTAATAATAGCTTTTGACCCATCCCCAGATACATATGATATATGATTGCACAGTACTCCAATGACTCAGCTCATATCAAGGTAGGCCCTGAGCATGTAACATGACATGTAACATGACAGGATTTCAAACTGGCAACAGCCGTATATTGAAAATCAACGTCATAATTGGTACCCTCAAATGTTATTTTGAATGTTTCTGTTTTGGGGGTCCCATTTGAAACCATGTACCAGGCCACCATGTACCCATGTGACCCTCAATATTTGCGTGGAACACATAGGTCCCATTCTCGCAACGCCCACTCCCCGGCTACTAGTAGTGAAGGATTGTACAAGGTGAGGCTCCCCAGTTATGTTTGTTGGTTTATAACCCCGATTAACTATGTAGTTTTATTACTTCATGAGCCATAAATAAGAAGTAACTAAAGTATAAGTTACTAAATATATATATATATATATACATACATGTACATATATACCTGGGAACCCAGGTATACAATTTTTATAGTACACTGTATCACTGTGCACGGTTTTCATCCCCTAGTGAACCAAGTTATAAGTGTAGCTATCGTTTGGGGCCCTCACCTTGCACGGGGATTATGAGTTCAACATGCGAAGCCCTCGACCAACCTTTGGCGATGGGGATCACATGTTGGATTGAAAAAGGGCACGGGTCATTTAGGCATGAAAGAATTGTACAGCTTCTGAAATGTGTAATTCGTTGATCTGTTTGGAGATTCTTATCTACCCGTGTTTTCTCTTAAAACACCCGTGTGGTTCTCCTTCAAAGCCCAGTGGTTCACAAGAAATTGCACCAACTCATCATAACTCATCATCAACTCATTCAACAGAAGATATGAACTGCTTGGTGGTTTGGAACATGGCTTTTTTTTTCCATATATATATATATTAATATATATTAATTTATGGTATGTCATCCGTCCCATTGACGAACTCCATGATTTTTCCGAGGGGTAGGGCTCAAACCACCAACCAGTGAAGATATGGTAAGATCTGCGCGGCAGGGACGCAATGCGGGAGCACCGCCTCCGAGGCCCGATTTTTCGGAAGGGATGTGGCATGGCGGATGACCATATCGATGACCTCATATCAGAGTAATCATTGGTTAATCCACGTGAAAAACCTATGAGAACATGGTACATCATGACACATATGGCAGATGTGTTTTTTGAATTCATGGTGATTCATTGAGTAGTTGCTTGAGTTGCGTCATCACAGGGGATCAGTCTGCTTGATCGATTCATTCTTTGATACATCAAAAATTATGTTCCCATCAATTTTTAGATGATGAACTCAGCCACAAACAACTACATTTGGGTTGTGTTTGGGCTCACCAGCTTTGACACTGTAGAGAGGGCTGGACAGTATAGCCCTCATTGAGAAGTCGCAACCCTCAAGGTTGAAATTTTGAAAAAACAAATCATCACGGGGAACAGTCATTTGTTGAAAAATAATTAATATTAATAATGATTCATGTGTATAATAGATATTAATTTATCACTATCTTAGTTTTAGGAGGATTTTTATGTTCTATCTTTTTTGGGGTGTGCTAAAAACTCCACTGAGGTTGAGATGACTCCTACTGATGAATTCGTTATGGGGATAACAGCTCACGTACCGATGGTCCCCTGATTCACTGGCTGATTGGGCATGACACTGCATTGCACCATTTGTCTGGGTAAATTATAACGAATCATGGTTAAGAATGGGAATCATCCCAAAATGGCCGAACTATTTAGGTTAGTGAATCATTATAATTTGCACCATGTGTGAAAAATGGAATTGGAACATGCCACACAGTGAGTTTTTCCCTGCCTTTTGAATACGTGGGATTGATTGGGTGTGAGTCAGGAAGACCTAAATGGTGTTTGTATAAACACCCACTCTACCCAACGATATTCTGGTTGGTGTTAAACGGAGGTTTCCGCAGTCATGGGGCTAACCCCAGTTATCATCCATATTACATCTTCAATCATTTTCACAGGATTTTCCATTTCTAGATGGGATTTTCCCATTTTCAAATATTTTCAATAAACCATCCATTTTCATAGGGGTATATTCCCATCTTCCATGATTTTCACAGGGATTTTCCTCATTTTCACAGGGATTTTCGGTTACCAACCCATTTTGGTGCCCCTTCGGTCCCGACCAACGTCAGCAGCGTCAGGGTCTAGCGTTTTTTACGCCGTTCCAGGGTTCGGCGCCCGATGGTGGGCTGATTGAAACATGGGATAAATTACAGATATAATTGGTTGAGATATATGGTAGATATATTCTTAGATATATGGTAGATATATTTATAGATATTTACATATATATATATGCTAGATATATTAGTATACATGGTATCACATATATATATATATACACACCAACTAGAATAGCGATGTATGGTAGGGATATAATTGGTAGTGATATGATGATAGGGTCTGATACTTTAACTTGCGAGCTAACTTCTGATAACTTTGAACTTGGTAGTGGGATGTATGCTTCCCCAACCAACTGCATGGGTACGTTGGTACATTAATCCTTTACTTGTTTGCTATAGCTTGGAAAATAACCATAACCAGCAAAAGATTACAATTGTTGTTGTTGTTGTTGTTGTTGTTGTGGACTGTCAAAGGTTCACCATAGTAGGGATATAAAGAGTAGTGATATGATAGGATCCTGGGGCATATTTCGCATGGGATATTGAAGCGTTACACTGCCAGTGTCCATGGTCCACAGGTTTTTCAGGTCGAAAGCTCAGTATACCCGGCCTGGTAAACGTTAACAAAAGCGAACTGGAAAGTCACCATTTAGTTCGTGGGTTTTCCCATTGAACATGGTGATTTTCCATCGTTTTTTGTTAACGTTTACCAGAGGGTAAGTTCGGTAAATCCACTATGGGCCATTTTCAATAGCAAACTGTGACAAATGACCAGAGGGTATCTGGAATGATCTTGCAAAAGAATAGGAACCATGAATTGATATACATAATATATATATATATACATATTTACCAACAGCTGGCTTGAATCCAAGGCCAGTTTTTGATCGGAGAGTTTTTTGCTAATTATGAGTTGGCCCCCACCACCAATGATCACATGCCTGCCTGGTCGAGCTGTCATCTATGATTTGAATACCAAACCATGGCTTGTTGGCGGGCAATTTAAATGGGTATGGGTCAATACCTATAGATACATTTTTAGTGGGATGAACATCCATTTACCAGCTATTTTGATGTTCACCAGGGGTACAAGGTTTTGACACACTGCCAGATGTGTCTTACCGTCCCTCAATGAAACATGGCAATGGAGAATCCCCTTTTTTTTAGCTCACTGATTGTCCCAGCAGCCACTCCATTGAGCGAAGGCCAGGGATTTCTGAGCCATGGTTGACCAAAAGGAGGGTTTTTGCTGTAACCATAATCTATCCAGATACCCTCTGGTAAACTAACATAGCTATTGAAAATGGCAATTTATAGTGAGTTTTCCCATTAAAAATGGTGATTTTCCATAGTTATGTTAGTTTACCAGAGGGTATATCCTCATTTGACATCCCCATTAAACCACCATGTTGGTCGCGTAATTAACGCACCGTATGTTTGTTCCTTAAATCCCACCATTTTACCATCGAACGTGGCCATGGAACATCCCCATGGCCTGGAATTACAACATAGCTGGGAGAATTGGGAGAATCAAGTCCCGTTTGGGCTAAATCCATAGATGGATGTAGATTCTCCCATGATGATCCAATTATACCATGATGATCCTTTGGTAAACATACCAAAAACCGATGGAAAGATCCACCATTTTTACGATGGTAAATCAACTATAAATGACCATGTTCAATAGCAAACTGTTGAATTACCAGAGGGTATCTCATGAAACAATGGGTGCATAGGTTCCTGCAACCACCAGTTACCTTCCAGCTGCAGCACAGCGGAAACCGCTCCGCAGGTGCTGGCGAAGCCGGTCTCGAAAAATCACAGCGATGGGTCTAAATTGCTAGGTTAGTAGCTTGTTGGAATGATCACATGTTTGATACGGTGGGTGGAAGAAATCCTGCACCACCTTGGATGGTTGAAACCCTATAAACAATGGGATAAACCACCTATCAACTGGTGCAGGATTTCTTCCATCCACAGTATGTTTGAAAGTTCCATATTGTATCTACTTAAAAAAAAAAAACACTTCAGGATGACTATGATATGATCATCGCATGCCTTCTGGTAAATTATCATAGACCCTGAAAATCAGCCATTTTTAGTGGAATTCACCCGGGGGTAAGTCCCACAATAATCTATTTCAGGATGATTATAGACACCCAAGTGGTTATACATGATGATTATAAAGTGGTTGTACAATCCACTAATATGGAGGTTTCCTAAGTAATAAGTGGTACCCCCAGTCATCATCCAGTCATCACGGATGACCATGACTTAGTATTGAAACCACCATGGTGGCGACTGGGGATTCCCTATTTTAAGAAACTACCATATATAATCACATATATATATAAGTATATCAATAGATTCAATAGATGTAGGAATTGCCGAAATACCGTAGATAGCCGTAATAGATATGGCATATGGGGGTTTGCTTTGTACAGTGGTTTTTTGCTTTGTTCGTATCTAAGATCAAGATCGGCCACTTTGATAGCTCATTGCTGTTTTGCCATCTTGATGGGGAAGACGTGCTATCATAAGGTATCTTTGAGGTCAGCTGAGTCATGTTCAGGTCGCCATAGCATGCCATAGCCAGGTGGCTGGTCGTAGTACTTTCTGGGAAAAGCTGGCTACTTCAAAAGAATGGCATGGTATCTAAGATTGGACATACTTTGGCAGGTCTCATGAAATGTTCTCGGGACCTTTGGCTCAACAGTGATCTACCCCTGAGGGGTAAGATCAGAGGATGGTGCAGTGATCAGTTCGGCTGAATGGCTTCATGCAGTGTCAACAGTACTTTTGTTTTTAATACATATATATATAATATATATCAACGGTTTGAATATACTATTGGTATTGTGAATGTATTATCACTACTATATGTGTGTGTATGCATTATAGTAGAATGTATTATCTTTTAGTGTTATATCGTGGTATATGATATAATGACATTCTATTATTCCCCATTAATTTAGATGTAGGAATGATATTCTGTATTGGGATGTTAAGATCGGACTACCAAAAAAGCGTCAAGTTGACCGACTTGCAAACTCTTTCCAGTCTTTCAGGGTCAACTGATGTCAACTGATGTCAACTAATGTCAACTGATGTCAACTGATGTCAACTGATGTCAACTGAACACTGCATTACTATCCCAACTTTGCATTGATTTTCTCTGTCGGGTTCGTCCAAGCGCGGCTGAGAGCAACAGCCGACATCGTCAAGTTCGGGACCCCTTTCACCATGAAGGGACAGGCATCTCCCAACGTTTGGAATTTGTCGCATGGTCTACGTAGGGAATGATGATTCCTTCATGGGTGAACAATGGCATTCCAAATGAGAAATCCAAATCAGGGCCTACTCAAGGGGCCATTCACTAACTAATTGTTAACCTGCCCAAAGGCTATGGGACATGTAACCAGTAAAGATAAGGATAACATTAAAGAACCTGAATCTGTCAGTTTATGTTACCAACGAACCAAAAGAATGGTTGATATCATCTTGCAGTGCTAGAGGATGTTGGCTCTCCGTGGATGCTCCGGCGGATGAATCTATGGCACGACTCGGCCATCGTCTGCAAAAAAAGACCCTGCTGCCATCACCTTCCATCAGGCTGTGGAGGTTTCGCTGGTCATATTTTCACACCCCATGTTGGTACCGCGCCATTTGTTTTCAATGCCGGATATATCGGATATGTAGCAGAAGAAATGCGAAGTGGGGCAGCAAAAAGAGAGGGAGCGGAGGCACAGCACTTCGCTTCTGATCGCGTGTTTAAGCAACACCAGTGTTTCAACTAGTCTCCAATTCAAGTACTGCAAATAGACCATCCATAAAAGTTGATGTCCCATTCAATTTCCCATCTACCACGATCATATCTATCATATTATCAATTATTATTATATTATGTCAATAATCCCAGATTTGATGGAAGGGACAAATTGCAGGACACCTCTACATGTTGGGGTGAAACCAATCATGATTTCCTGTAGATGTTCCAACCCAATGAGATTCTTAAGGGGGTTACCATCGTTTCCCACTCAAAAACTGGCATTTACCATGGGACTTTCCATGTTTTCTCCAGATTTCTCTTTCATCTCATCAGGTCGTGGTCCAGCTGCAGTAGTAGCTGCGGCCCCGGCCAGCGGCAACGCGACGTCACATGTCCAAGCGGACAGGCAGAACCGCGGCAGTCGCGGCAGCACCTGCAGTGGAGACCTATGGGAGTTCAGATGCCCTCCAAAACTAGGCTTAACCTCAGGTAAACTAACCGTTTGCGAACTGGAAAATCACCATTTTTTATGGGTCATTCCACTACCAATGGGGGATTTTCTAGAGCTATGTTGTTTACCAGAGGGCACACGGTGGGGATAACCACTTATTATTGTTTGGTTTATAACCCCCATGAATACTAAAGAGTGATATTCTTCCATAAACCAAGCTGGTTATAAATTATAAACAAACTTACCTATTGTTTTGAAGGGCCACCTTGTATAACAGACACTTTGGGGGATGTACTGCGGGAGATTGCAGGATATACTCGGGATAATTGGGACAATTAATGTGAATGTCATGGAAATACAACGGGATATACCATAAGATTTGTCCAAACAGAAAGGGACATATCTGTGAACCAAATCATATCTTGTGTTTAACGCATGTTTGGTGAAAATACCCAGGGTTGTTGGATGTTTGCCGTGGGAAGATGCATGATAAAAAAATCGGGCAGGCTGCGGATTGCCCGGGCAGCATGCCCGCAGTAGAGGAGGTGCCAACAGAGCAGACGTCTGGGCGTTTCACAAGAATTGTTACTGTAGCGGAGTTTACCTTTTTGGGACATAATTTGTAGATAGTTGAGGGCTTTCTAGAATTCGGATGTAGCACTGTTTATATTTCAGGGTTCCCATGGTATATAAGATTAGGAAATGGGGGATATCAGAGAATATGTAACCAAGAATACCCAAATCCTCCAGTCAATTGGTTGTTTGTAAGTGGGAAAGCCATCGCAAATTGCGGTGATTCCTGCTGCATTATCAAACCAGAAACCACAATTTTGATTTCAACCACAATTTTGTATCATATGACAATATAACCAACAATAATCTGGGTAAATTATAACGGCCTACATTAGCCTTGTCGCTGTATGGCAGCCACACGCCATTGCCATACTTCCCCGTGAAGATGACTGCGGAGCCGCCCATTTGGCTTTTGCTTGGAGGAAGTGACCCGTCAGGAGGAGGAAGGGCTCGATTCAGTGGACCACCTGCAATTCTTGGGCGTGCTGGGCTCAGGGGCATTTGGCACCGTGCACCGGTGCCATCATGCACTCCTGGGCAAGGAGGTGGCAAGCCAAGAAGGCTGACAACCTGGCCCACGAAGCCGGGCTCTTGGCAGCGGCTCCGCATGAGCACATCCTGGGACTCATTTCCCTGGGGTGCGGGTGGCTTGTGACGGAGCTGTGTCAGGGAGGCTCGTTGCTAGACCTCCTCCAGCCATCGGCAGCCTAGGGCGCCGTTTGGTTGCAAAGGCCCTCCAGCAAGTCATCAGCCACCCAGTTGAAGCAGCACTGTTTGTGATTTAGTGGGTAGTGCCCGGCCGTGCCGGCGTGGAAGTTTCCAAAAAGAGTGATGAAAATATGAAATCATTATAGGCTACAGGAATGTCTGGGAGATGCGGAAGCAATGATCTTAACATGGGGATGGTTGAGACAAGTTGAGACTCCCTTCTTGATTCTTGGCCGTGGCTCAAAATGCTTTGGCCCTGATGAATACCCTGGACCCACACGCGATCCATAGCCCAAATCCATACCCAGTGGGTAGGTCAGGATCAAGCCATCAAGCCTCGGATCACTGTGGAAGAAAAAAGGAAGCGTTTTGTGAGCCATGGCCGCCATGGCCATAGCCTTGTTTATTGGGAAAATCAATCATCATCGACATCAACGGGTTAAGAGCATATAGGTGATTATTTTTAACATTTCTTTTAAATAAATAGTATATTGGACATGGAATGTGCAAATCGCATCAATGCAGTGTGCGCACTGTAACCCTTGTGGGCACAGCCGATGCCATAAATGTTTAGGATCCATGCATCTGGTAGTAATCACATTCAGAGTAAGCACAGGAGGGGCCAATCCTCTGACTGCCCTGCCGCTCCATCAGACGGACGGAATTCCAAGCTTGTTGCCTGTCCAGATCTTTGAAGTTGCGGAAATACGTGTTCATCCAGCTGGGCACTGCTTCATGCTATTGCCACCAATTTTGCCATTTTCCTTAGTTTTGCATAGAGGACCAGACCATCACATGCCAAGCCAGAAGTGTACAGATTCCCTGTCATGCGCATGGATTGCCAATTAAAAGCCGTGTCAGGGATCTCCAACAAGTCAGTATGGCATTTTGCCAACAAGAAGAGAGGATCACAATCCCTTTGTTGCAGTGCGTGTTGGAGAACCCGGGAACCCGGGACCGGAAGGACTGCAGATGAACCTGGCCATCATCAATCCCACATCAATAACTTCAAAAACTGGTGAATTCCGTGAACTACAGCCCGAGAGCTGGTTAAGAATCCGAAAGCTTGAGGCCCAGGGTCCCTCAAATTCTTATTTTTAAATGCAGGCAAATTTCCAGGACAATAGGTCGAGGGTCCCTCAAATCCTTAGAGCATTCTTAGTTGTGTATTGCATGCATCCGCACAATTTGGAGCGAGCTTAAACAAGGTAAGGAGGTGGCGTTAGCAGATTTGACAAGAGGCATGCGGAAAAAAAATATAGAGCCCGAAAAGTTGTTTTTTGCAAAGCCGGGCTTTCCTGAGTTCCAAAGAGTAGCGCGGAAAAAACATGTTTTTAGAGCCTGATTTCTTTTTTTGAAAAGCCAGGCTTGTCTGAGTTTCACAAGAGCAGCGCGGAAAAAACAATTTTTAAGAGCCTGATTGTTTTTTTGCAAAGCCGGGCTTCCTTGAGTTTCACAAGAACAGTGCAGAAAAAAAAAAATAGAGCCTGAAGAATTGATTTTTCGCAGCTGCAACCCGTGCTAAACCCAGCCCTTTGCAGCCAGGGCAAAGAGAGAATCAGCAGGCAAAATGCTTTGAAGGCAAGGTTCCTGTAGCATAATGGTCAGAGTGTCGGAGTTCAGGCGTGAAGGTTGGAGGTTCGAATCCCGATAGCCGCCTCTTTGGGCATCTAAAAGCGTCAGTCAATCTTTTGGCGTCCCCAAGCCTATCCACATATAGATTTTGCGTGTTGGAAGCAGTCCAAGCATGTGCGAAAAAAGCAATTTTTCGGAGCTTGAAAAATTGTTTTCCTGCAAAGCCTCAGTTTTCTTCAAGTTATTGGGGAAAACCATGTTTCAGGTCCCCAACTCTATCCACATATAGATTTCGCGTGGATTGGAAGCAGTCCAAGCATGTGCGAAAAAACAATATTTCGGAGCTTGATTTTTTCCTGCAAAGCCCGATTTCATCCCATTAGACCTTAAGGGGTCACACAACAAAAAACGAACCGCAAATGGGAATTGCAAACCTCACGTGTAAGCAGTAATTTAAGAATTTGGCAATCCTATTCCAGGGTCCCTCGAATTCTTAAAGTACTATGTTCTTGGCATAGCTGAAAATATATAACCCGCCTTGGATTCAAGCCCCTCAAATTCTTAAGCTGTAATTCATAAACTCAGTTTGCTGACAGCCAGTGAGACGGCGGCCACCAAAGTTGTCTAACGCCAGTTTGGGGGGTTCCTGATTTTTTTCTAAGTGGTCCATGCCACTCCCAGACCGAGTAGAACGCACGGATCAGAGACCATCACTAAGAGGTAAGCATCAGGCGTTGCCTTGTTCAGCAAATGGCCAATCAGAAAGTTGCAAGGCACGGTGTCTGACAGTACACAAGCTGCCCCCAGGCTTGGCCATTGCCTTCTTGAATTTGGTGATCTATGGACCGACACTGCACGCCTTTTAGCACTGAGCGACGACACCAAAGGAGACTTCCTGGAGCTGACTTTGGGGGCTGCTGCTGTGCTTTTGGATGGCAAGATGCACCTGCTTTCGCAGCCCCTCCAGCGCTGTCTTCACGGCGCGCGGCTTGTCATCAAGGACCTGGCTCGAACGTGTGAGGAAATTTGGCTACTGAAGCAACAATGCGCTCCGTTGCCACGCCGCACTCGCAACGGCTGTGAGGTGGTGCATAAGCACTGTTTGCGGTGTCACGGTCAAC
>Ga0126342_10003263_pt1 | contig 26621 bp, 22 predicted proteins | sample Cyp1metagenome_FD_92528 | JGI IMG/M metagenome (GOLD analysis project Ga0126342, IMG submission 92528) | Coral microbial communities from Lord Howe Island, Old Settlement Bay, Australia - Cyphastrea 1 metagenome | ecosystem: Host-associated > Invertebrates > Cnidaria > Coral ...
CTGGTGCCCTTCTCCTGCCGGACCCCGGGCGGCAGTGGGTGGCAGCCCTTTACATATAATGATTATAATACCCAACTTTCGCGAAACTTTCGCGAAATAAAATTTTACTTTCGCGAACTCGAACAAAAACTTTCCCGAGGGTTTCCAACATAACATGCACGGCTTTCGCAATTAAAACTCCTTACAAGGACCTTTAGATCGATCACCACATGCCAAAATCAGAACCAATCCATTTTAGGAAGGATTGCCCATATAACAGGCCGTATCTATGGGCCTTGGCCAAAAAACAATGCACCTGTCAGTCGCTTGAAGGTGATGAGCCATCTTTGCCAACCGGTTTTGCTGCCTTCCCCTGGCAGTGCTGGCAGGCGCGCTTCGAGTGGCTAAGGGGATTTAACCACTGTGGTCTTAGCCCCACAAATCGGCTTGTTGATTTATCAACCGAAACTGGTGATTGTGAAATGTATATATATATATATATATATACATATACACATACATATATTATCATTTATTATATATCAAAATAGAATGTATCTGGGCGATAGGGGGGTATGGCTCAACATGAATGGTTCAGACGAAAATTTGCTCATTTTGTGGGTCTATTGGCCCAGGTACATCGGAACTTGGCAAATTGTACATGTTCTTTCAGAACCACCTCGACCTCCGGTAGGTTGGGAATGAATTGAAAGTCTTTGAATAGAGCTGGACATCCGGTGGAACGTGCCCCTATACCAACGGATCCAATGGTAATCCCAAAAATGCCTCACTCTCATCCACCTGACCAGGATGAAGATGTTTCTTTCATTTTGAGCTCAACTGCCATGTGTTTTGATACTTTTTGGCAGTCACCACCACCCAGAAGTACATCTCTGCATCTATGATCTTCCAGGATTCTGCCTTCCCCATCATTTCAACATCTTTTAACCCTTCGAGTCGTTGAAAGCTGAGATCAACAGGCCGCCGTCGCTTCTCCTTTCATGCAAGACTTTGTGCAATCAGAAGTTCCGTAGGCCGCCGAAGAGGTCTGCCAAATGTTTTCCTCACCATGGCTCTGCTTCTTCTCTGATCTCGATCTTCCGGCTGGGACCTGCGCAATGGCTGCAGCTGAAAGAGCTGAAAGTGAATGGCTGGAACCTCAAGAAGAACCTACAGTCCATAGAAAAAAATGTCTGCAAGGGTTTTTTTGTTGGACCCATGTAAAATGGTAAGTTGACAAGTTAGGCATAAAACTCATGGAAGTTTGGCTGCAGCGGGTGCCCTTTTCCATCTAGATTCTAGATACCACTGACAAATTGACATCTGGGCAAAGCATAAAAATCTGCCAAATGTTCAAGTGATTCCCACATATAACTACTCTGCATGTTCATGCACATTTGAAAATCATTTACCCTGATCACTTCCCCAGTGTCGTTCTCATTTCCCCAGATCCATAGCCAGTCACAGCCAGTCCTCCTTGGACACCATGCCATCCTTCCCCTTGACTACCTTCGTCGCCGTCACCTTCGGTGCTGTCTTCTCGGTACGCCCAAGGCCGCCGGTGCTGTGCCGGACGGGGGCGCCGGTGTAGGGATCTTCGATCGGGTGGCCGTGGTAGGCGCCCTGCTTCCTTGGATCCCAGGGTAGGATTCCTTGATGGGAACTGGAAGGTCTTGTCCAATTATATATAAGGGACCAGGGATTATACTGTAGTTTACAAAGCAATGAGAAGCCTAATGCCAACCAGTGCCCAGAACTTTAGGGATCCTTCCAGGATATTCCAAGATATTCCAGGTATTTCCAGTTAGTTTCCCCAAAATATATACTGTAATCCACTGGGAAACTCAAAAACTCACCAGCAAATCCAGGCTTCTTGTTAGTATCCCAGGCCAGATTGGGGGTGCCAAGCAGGGCCTTCATGGTATTTCCACTCTCGTACATGCGGAAGAACTTGGTTTGACGCACTGCGGAACGAGCGCCCAGCGAATTTCCCAAGTTCTGATTCGCTTGCATGGCATCATGACGATGGCCCGACATGGCACTAGCTGGGAAGGGGAAGGTGCAAAGGGGTTCACTGCTTGTGTTTTGGTGTATCCTTTTTCTTGCTTGAAAAGGTTGAAGGCTGGTAGTTTTTAAAATTGAGTCAATTCAGCTGAATCCAGCTAAAGGAGCATACCATGGGTGCATCTTGTTTATCTAATTGCCAACATTCCAAGCTTCACAAGGCACATGTCTTGACAACCCGGTGCCTTGTGGGTGCTTCAACCTTTTACCAGCGTTGAACTGAGAGGCAAAACAGGTTTATGCAATTATGCAAGTATAGCATAGTATAGTATAGGACCGATGGTAATGTTTAGGACAGTGTAGTTGCAGTACAGTATAGTATAGTCTGCATTATAGTATAGTACTGTTTATAGACGTAAATTATATATATATATATTAATATAATATACATATAAAGACATACACACTGCATACTATAGTACCATGGCATGGCATGGCATAGCATAGTCATGCTTGATCTTGGAATCTCGGATAACAAACCATTGGCCGTGTACATTGCCCCGCTTGTGGCTTAGAAACCGACCTATCTACATACCATTCACTGGGGTAGATATTAGTAATATGTATGTATATATATATGGGAGTATCCCATATTCTACGCATCTATATATACATATCTTTTACGACTTTGTTCAATCAGGAATTAGAACTAAGTACTTTTGTTCTTCTATGTTCTTCTGGTTGAGTTGCCCATGAAGCTCAGCAAGATTTCATGCCAGCAGCACGTTGTTGGTAGGTTTCTGCTTCATATTCGGCTCGGAGCAAGTTGGCCAATGCCCTCAGCGACGGCTGAAGGCGACGACGACAAATCTTGGTGGATGATGATGGCTATCACGGCTGAAGGCAACCAAGCTTTACCCTGATGTGGAGACATACATCAACAATGTGTTGTTTGAAAGAGGCACTGAGATTTCACAGATCTACACTTCTGCATGATGTAAGCCGATCGATATATTTCAATCAAGAACCAGAACGCATCAACCAAGATCCAACATAATTTCTACTTCAAAAGTATTCAAAAGTATTCCACATGGTTTAGTGTTCCGAATGTAAATCTGCGTCGAACTGCAGCTGGAATCCACTCTGAGCAACCCTTGCTGTCCCCAGAGTTCCCTCTCTTCTGCTGTCCTGTTTCGCTTATCCAGCGACGTGAGTTTGGATACATTGTTCAAAAAAAAATAGTAATCCAAATATGGTAATGCGGTACAAATATGGTAATGCGGTAATCCAAATATAATTCCAAAAAATTGTTCTTAATGGATGGTTATGCCTCCAAATATGGTAGTCATAGGTTTTGACCTATCCCCATATAGGCTCATAAACAACGTACTATCACTTGGGTCTTCGCCGGATTTTCTTCGAAATGTACATACATATCATACCAACAGAAAACAAACACGCCACACTACACCGTATGTCTTGTGTACGGTATCTGCTTGTTTGGTGGAGTTCGTGCGGCACCCCACTGGGTCCGTGGCAAAAGCTCAGCTGAAAAAGAACAAAATCACCTCTCCCGTTCTATCCATAGCAAGATTTCAACATATGTGCCATGTCCACAAAGCATTTGGTATAATCATACCTGAATGGAACATTATTCAAATTGGAACCTTGAAAATCAACTGGTAGGGTTGTCCCAATCCAGAAGCTGTCGAAGTGTTAAATTCTGGAACAGCTGCTATTCAGCGGCCTTGACCCAACATCGCAGGTGTATCCCCTTTCTGCAGTCGTTCATCTATGTTGGGGGTCATCATCACAAAAAGAAAAGGTCCAAATATCAAATCACAAGGCCAGGCATCAGGTCAATGGAAACTACCATTTTTAAAAACCTGCACACTTTTGGTATAATGACTGTGACTTCTACTAGAAAGACTTGTTTGGGGCCTTTTCATTTTCCCATCTTCGCTTTGGAAGGACTCCCATTGTTTGATGCAGTACATCACTGATCGTCCTGAGACGAAAGTCCCAAAGGCCCAAGACCTAAGTGAAAAAAGAGTGGGCAAAACCAATGGAGCGCAGGCCGCGCACTGATGACACTCACTGGTAATTATTTGTGGGGTGGACCACGAATACATATATATATATACATACATACAAATAGAGCAATAGATGCATAGATGGGCAAACAGATAGATAGCTAGATAGATGGATAGATGGATAGAGGGATAGATAGATAGATGGAGAGATGGATGGATGGATGGATGGATGGATAGATAGATAGATAGATAGATAGATGGATGACCTGAATCCAAATGACCTTTTCTTGTTGTGTAATTGTTAATCCTCCATCTGTGGGTCAAAAGAGATCGCAACTGGAGTCCAAGAATCCAAGGCTTTTGCTAGACAGAATCCAATTGTATGCTCACAAACATTCAGTTACAAAAATGCCATTGATACTTCACATGATCCAGTTTGCAACCTAAACTAAATTCATAGCCTGCCAGGGACAGCAAAGGAGAACTATAGAGCGATGTATGTGTATATATATATATATATACGCATATAACAACCAGGAAAACCAACAAACAAACCTGAAGGACCCTTTGCAAATGGATCTTCTTAGCAAAAGTACATGTAAAAAAATGTATATTATACTTACATTGTACACTCCAGAATAATCGTGCATGTACAACACATAGATTATCAATAATTAGATAATTATATATAAATATATACATATATAATTATCCTGAAGTAGATAACATATGGCATTCTCATGCATATGCATATTCCCATTTTAGTAAGGACTCGTTTTGGACAAATCGATATTTTATCTACTCTAGGACCGCCGCTATATGTCATATATACATATACATATATATATATATATATATATAGAAAGATATATTATGCCCTGGGCGAAACACGTTTACATAGGTGTGGACAATTTCACTATTTCAAGATGCTTTTCCTAAGGAAGCAACGTTTTCTTTCCACATCGGTATGTTCACCCTAGGGTAATCACAAAAAAAATACTAGTTATCACTCATCAATACAATCCCTAGATTTAACCAAGAGCCGAGGCCGCCACCCAGCGACTCCAACGGATGGGCGACACCTCTTCGGTGAGGCGTTCGATGCTGAAGGTCACTTCCTGCACGGCACACGATGAACCAATGGTTGGATAAAAAAATATTTTATGGATGTTTTAATGGATGTTTTATGATTGTGAAAGTAAAACATATTTGTAAAATGTTAGTACCCTCCAGTAAATTAACATAGACCCTGCCAGATACGGGTTGGAAGACGAGTGGAACACTATAAATTGGTCATTTTCAGCTATGTTGATTTACCAGAAGGTGAATGGATGTTTTATGACTTTTAAACATCTTCTATGGTAAACAATTGATGGTAATGCGGGTGTTATGGTTAATAACTGGATTGTAAATGGGATTTGAAACAAAGGTGTATATCATATCAATCATATCTATGACTCTCCATGTATCTATGAATGTCAATGGGGGTGACAAACCAACTTATAAGCAAATTGTGAACTGGTGCCTTGGGGCCTGGTGCTTTGGAATTGCGTGTATACCACAAATCGTGAGAAACCTGTCATAGGGAAATACTTGGATGCCGTATATATACATAATATATCATTATATATATACATACATGAATATTGCGTTATGTGTTATTCATACATATGTAATCTCTTTTATATGGTGTAACTGATTGATCTATTGACAATCAACATGAGGATGCTGGGCAACCAAAAAAGGATCAGAAGCACACGGGGAGTTTAGGCAGCCAAAGTATGCCACAGTCACAGATTGAACCAAGACCAATGATTTCAACATGGATATCTGTGCCACTCGAATATCCTGATTTCCCTACAATTTTGATACTATATGATTTGTTTTACAATGATATACAGTATGTATTTTGATGATCCACGTTTCTATCTTTCTTGATCCAGTGGAAATCAAACATGGCTGCATCAGGTATCCTTCGATGATTTATAAACCTATTTGTAAGAACGGGCATCTGTTTAATGTATGTGCTATCAACATCGTGATGTTATTGTTGTTTTTGTTGGGGTATCTCTCGCTTCAAATATATTGAATTATACAGCAAACGATAGCAAACTTCATTTTTTGCTGACGACCCAATTTTATTGGATCTGTTTGAGGGCCCAGCAAAAAGAAAACTATCTCCTAGCGACTTGGATTCAGCCAAGAAGTGATCATACCATCATTTTTTCCAATTGAACCTGCCACAAATTTACGGACATACCCAAATCATACGGCTGGTTGTTCATATGCCACTGTATCCCTACAACCCAATTGTATATCCCAATGATGGTTGCGAAAAGTGTCCCATGTTTTGAAAGCCATCCCGTTGAATCACCAGTTGAATGGCACATCAAGGTGGTTATCCCATGAAATACTGTATCCCATCATATTATATTCCATTAAATCACCACAAAATCACCACCAAATCATTATAAATTATATCCCATCATTCTATCAACTTCTATCACCATAAATCTATATACCCTCTGGTAATTTAACATAGCTATTGAACATTGCCATTTATAGTGGATTTACCCATTAAAAATGGTGATTTTCCATAGCTATGTTAAATTACCAGAGGGTAAATCTCGTTCAATCACCATAAAAATCCCAAGATCTCCCAGGAAGAATTTTCCCCATGTTTTCGTCACCATTACAGCGAGGTGCCGCGGCGCGCCAGCGCGTCAAGACAAAGATGGCCACCAAAGCGGCTCCACCCAAGGTGCAGGAAAAATATCCTGAGCAGTTCATGATGGCCAAAAACAATGGTTAATAATGGGATATTTGAAAAATCCTAATGGTTCAGTTTTTCATGATAGAATGGTTAATATTACTGATACTGATTCCATTCTGAGGATAATGATTAGTAATGTTTAATGGTAGTTAATGAAAAACAATGGATAATAATGGGATATTGAAACATATACTGAGCTGTTCATTTAGCAAATATTCAACCGGTCCATATATATATATGTATAAATATCCTACAGTTTAATGATGGCTAAAGATGGTTAAATGATGGTTAATGATGATTCATAGTGGTTCATAGTGGTTAATAACCGATAGTGGTTAATGATGGTTGATAATGACATAGTCGATAATGGTTAATGATGTGATATTTAAACATAGTTGATGGCTAGTAATAGAATATTTGAAATATCCTAATGGTTCAGTTTTTCATAATAGAATGGTTAATATCATTGATACTGATTCCATTCTGAGGATAATGATTAGCAATGTTTAATGGTAGTTAAAGAAAAAATGGTTAATAATGGGATATTGAAAAATATCCTGAGCTGTTCATTTAGCAAATATTCAACCGGTCCATATATATATATGTATAAACATCCTACAGTTTAATGATGGTTCATCGTGGTTAAATGATGGTTAATGATGATTGATAGTGGTTCATAGTGGTCAATAACCGATAGTGGTTAATGATGGTTGATAACATAGTTGATAATTGTTAATGATGGGATGTTTAAACATCGTTGATGCTTAATAATGGAATATTGAACACATACTGAGCAGTGGCCCAGTGAGCAGCTCAATATTCCATCGGCCATATATTTTCCAACAGGTGAATATTGGTTAATAACGGTTGATAGTGGTTAAAGGTGGTTGATGACGGTTAAACATGGTTAATACTGCTTATAGATGGGATATTAACCGTTAACTATCCGGACACTTAATGGTGAATAATGATTGAGAACAATCAATGATGAGATTGAATGGTACATGATGGGAGAATGATGGGACATTTGGGAATAACGCCAGCTAGGTTAGTGAACGTAACTATAATAACGTTTGGGTTATGGGGAACATATCTATAAAGTTAAGGGGAATTATAAAACAACTTACAACTACGGGGCCACCAGCTTGTAGTGATAGTCCTTTCCTGATATTAAACACCGCCAGAAACCACGGTTCTTTAGTGGGGATGAAATCACATTAATTTGGGACCTTACTCAATGAAGGTGTTGTTGCATAATCTTATTATTGGTTTGTTTGTAGATATGACATGATATTACTGGGATTATATTTTTGTGTTTGTTTGGATGATACTATTGGGAAAACCGCTTTACTTGGAGGATATTAGTTGGATGATGTGGTTGCTTGTTTGCGGGGGAATGTATTTGAAGGTAGCAAAAGGTCTACTGTATGATGTATTTTTCTCACTGCAGTAATCCATTGACAGTGGGAAAACTTGCAGGCTAAACTCTCATTTCATCAACCATACTGGACAACATAATGTGTTATTGCTTTTCCGAACGACCCCTGACCCCTGGTTTGTCAAAAAAACATATTCCTATGCTGTATGTGTCCATGACAAAAAAATGGTAAACAATTGGCAACAGGTTTGATACCAGCATGCTAGAGATACATATTTTGAACATCAACGGGAAACTAAAAGAACACATGACTCTAGTTGCTGGCTGTGGGTCTCAATCATTTCAAGATGCTGGTTCGGGAACCAGTGAACTACAGCTGCGGACTTGCCATTGAAAAAGCAAACATATAGGGGCCACTATGTTCATTCTGCTTCACTGCTGATTAAGGCTTGCCAAGGGTTCCTTCTGATTTGCAATCCTGTACTGGCAGAATCATGCACAAACAATATGCCAGTGTTGCCCCGTAGGGGCTTCCTTCAAACCCTACCAAACTTCCGAAGTGAGGGACTGGTGATCCGGGAAATTGGCAAACGGAAAAAATCAAAACCGGTCATTTGGATACCCTATTTCCAGCCGTTTCAGACGATGATGAAACTTCTTTCACAAATTGAGATCGGTTTAAACTCAAGACAAACCTAAATTGATACATCTAATGGCAACACCGGATTAATAACCCCCCCACAAGGTCAGATGGACCTTGTAAGGTCTTTCCTAGTGTTCCCCCTTAATAATAAGCAGCCTCTGAGCCATTCTCAGCCTTTGGACAGGAGATTTGATTGCTAAAATCTCACATTTCAGCACTGGTGGTTGATTATCTGCAGCCATTTTGGCTCATTTCCATCCTTGGGAGATGAGATTTGATTGCTAAAATCTCACGTGTCTGAGATTGATGAAACATGATGAGAAACAAAAAAAATGGAAATAAATAATTTTGGATAAACAAAAGGAATTTCAGCACGGGTGGTTTACTAATCCGGGGGGACCACCTGTTTTTAATTTACATTTCTTTTTGGGGGGCAGTGGTGGTTGATTAATCGGGAGGGGTTGATTAATCCGGACTTGACATTATATATATATATATATTTATGTATATATACACATGTTCTTGAGTAATCCATGAGGCCTGATTCTAAAAATCATCAGAGACGCTGCAAAACTATGCAAAACTAAGGGCATCCATTCCCCCCATCGCCCAGCGACGAATGGCCAGGAACCTGGCAGAGTACTGGTATTGGAAATGAACAATAAACAGACCAAAGGACATGAACATCACCAAATGTCCAAAAGATGGTATGTTATGTTTGATTATAACCAATCCTTTGGTGATTAAAACCAATGCTTGTTAAATGAAACATAACCACAAAGTGATGGATTTAAAGCTTCTTAGTACAACAAATAAATACACAAAATTACATTGATGAAAATCATACTCAACCAACATGACATGTGGGACAAAAAACAAAGGGAAAACCGTGTGAAGTATTGGGAATGAGGGGGAACTTTTCCGGATTTAGGATTCATCGTAGATGCAGATGCAATGCCTGATGCTCTGCGATCTGAAACCACCAATGCCAATGGGCCATGGCTTTGCAGAAATTTACAGGTAATTTAAGCAAACCCATAACATAATTGGTTATAACCCATAATCCAAAACCATACCAATCCAATTTGCTGTACCCAAGTTTTGGCGCTTCACCTTGTGACCTGGTGAAACCTGGGGCAATGTGTCAACCTTGTGAAAATGCTGCCAGGAAGACACATCGCGACCAGACCTCAATGGTGGAAACTTGTGGGTCACTTAGAGGAAAACATTGCCGCTTGGTGTCTATGGGAAATAACCATGAGGCAAACAGCATACGCCTCACGCCCTGACATTGCTGTGAAGAAGATGGTCAATGATCAGCACTCAAAGTCTATCACTCGAATTGTCTGCTTGTGGCAAGAGCATTCTATTGGTGGAATGAGTTCAGAGCAACCAAAGAGAAACAAATAGATGGATGCAAGTGGCCTAAACAACATCAAATAATATGTGTTTAATTCCTGAGATGGACACGGCTGTGTTGTGCGCTTTCGGCCCAGGGCCAAGTCTTCTATATCCTCCTGGTCAAGTCATGTTGGATTGGCTCTTTCTACCCTTTCCAAAAGAAAATCACGCACTAACGAATTGTTCATACTGTCATGATACATACTTGACAAAGGGAAATGACAATAAAACATCAACATATTGGCATTGATACCTCCATGTATATAGTATCACTTTACACCTCGAATGTCTACAACATATTGGCACCATCATACCACCATCACCATATCATCATAATCCTGGTCATCATCGCCATCAGCATCATGACCATCATCACTATAACCAACATAAGTTATACAACAACAAAACAAGAAACAACAATGATAACACTGACAGAAATATTATAACAGTAAGAGTGATAAGTGAACACAAATACCTTTGTGGTGATGCTCTGTCCGTATGATTTAGTGTAATGTTAATGATCTTTAATCCCAATTAATTTTAATTGAATATGTGTTCCACCAATCAAACAATGGAAACAGCGCAAGCATCTGCAGCATCTCCTTCCGTGCCACTGGGCAAGTTGCGCCACTGAAGACCTGCCCCCAGGGCCCCATTCATAGTGGCTTTTCCACATCAATGTTTATAGGAGGGTAAATTCCAAATCAACTTAAGAACTGCTTAGTAAACTTGGCTTTTAAATACTTTTATATAATACAAACAACATCCTGATCCCACACCACTCCATAATTCATTTTGGTGTGATGGTCCCTGAGTATTCAGTGTTACAGCAATCATCCTTGTACCTGATGTTGACCCATGTGCCTATGTGCCAATCTGAAACCAACTCAGATTTAAGGATGGTCTTCAATAGGTTTCTCGGATCCAGGCTGATCTAGAATTGCCCTCTGGTAATTTAACATAGCTATTGAAAATTGCCATAGAAATAGTGGATTTTCCCATTGAAAAGGTTGATTTTCCATAGCTATGTCAGCCATTACCAGAGGGTATCTCAAAAACAACTGGAGGACGTGCCGACGTGCCTGGCCTGCAAAGATGCACCCAAGCTGATTCCATTGATGGTCTTAGCAGGCGAAAAAGCTCAGGTGCTCTACGGAAACTGCCAGGAGATTACCATGGTGAGTATTGATGGGTTTATAATGATTATCATGGGGATATCAGTGGAAAATCAATGAACATAGATGAAAACATACGAAAACTATCTATCAATGCAGATATACTTGATATAATTGAAGACAGTATTTAGGTGTCACAAAAAAGTGGTTTGCTGTCAATGTTCCCTTCAACACCAAGTGGTACCATCGTGACACTTCCCTAAGACCTGCGCCGAGCCGTTTCCGGGGATCACGAACCACTCCTGCCAATGCTGCGTGATCTTGTTCCATCAACCGCATGAATCGACACCATGTGTCGCACCCCGAGTCAGTTGGAGGGTCATCCGGCTCAACACCTTCGTAGCGACCATGGTGATCGCCAGTTTCCATACACAGGACGTCACTTAAAAGGTGGACTATCGGAGATAAACCCATTTTGGAATGATTTTAGCCTTGCTTCATCAAACATGGCAATTGGAAATTCCCCAACTATAAATAGTGGTTTATCAATGTTTATCATCGAACTAAATGATGGATTTTCCGGACAACCATGTTTGATGATCGGAGGGTAACTGTAAAGTGACCATTTCTGGTGAGGTCGGGCAGTTAGGTCCCGGTGATTTTATCGTGTTTAGGATCGACTCCTCTGAATATCAAGTGCACCCTCATATGGCCCACCAATTCATGAATAGATCCATTATCAAATCAGGGCTTCGTTTGAGGGGCATCTAATATTATCTAATATTGGGAAGAAGGGATTATATATCCTCACTATCCCCATCTATGCATATCTATGCTATTGCCTTCATACCCCTGTGATCATTTACCTATGGAAAATCACTATAGTGTAACAGGTAAACCATCGAACCAAAAAAGGGTGGCCATGGATCCCTAAGGCACCCGCTCCTGGTGCGCCACAGGATCACCGAAGGTGCCATAGACCACTCCGCAGTTGGAAGGGTATCCCACATCCTCCACCGTGGTGGTGCACCTCATGCGGCATGAGGCTAGTGCCGAGTCTAAGACTCCGCCCCTGGAAACCTGACCAAGGGGGCCCCCTCGCTTAAGAACTCTAATAGGTCCAATAACTGAGGTTTTATGGTAATCATGAGTTACTCTGGGCTATAAACCAAATAAACCAACTTATCAGATCTTCTGATTCTAGGTGGAGGGGACCCCATGGCAACGGAACATGTTATGAACATCCAGCGTAAACGATTTCAACCAATAGTCAAACCTTTGACACCCTCAAAGGTTGACTCGACAAGAACACTGAGGGCGAATTTGAACCATCTATGGTTGGGTTCACCCCAAAGGGGGTTTGGTTGAATTTGGATGAAATAGGGAATTTTCCCGGTATATTCATTAAACAAACACAGCTTCGATTGCCAAATGGGAGTCTTGATGGCCATCAGGAGGTGTTTCTCCCAATTTGCTCTGAGAGGAGATGGCGGACTGGCTGAGGCGTTTGCTGCCAAGCTTGCTTTGAGTTCAGCAAGTCCGGATAGTTCGCAAAAATCACATAATCCTGCAGCAACAGCCAGGCTAAAGACATTACATAGTCTTGTATAAGCTGGGTCCCCCCACCCACACACACGCGAGATAGGTTCATATATATATATATATATGTTATCATCCCCATTAGTTATATACAGTTACAATATATATATATACACGTACTTATATCTAATGTAAACCATAGTGCTTGGAGTTGTAAACTAATTTAGCTATGTAGGGTCCCACCTTGTAGTCATTATAGTCATTGCTGATATATGGGTGTGTAAACATATTTAGAGAAACAAAAACAATAAAATGTTATTACTAAATATTGCTGACAATAATTTTCCTATTGAAGTTGCAATTTATTTCAGGTGTATCCCATTTTCACACAGATCCAGATGTCGAGTATTATGAGTATTGACATCTGTTACTCACCTACATCCAAACACAAAAAACAATGCCCACCGTACCCGATAGGTATGGCCCAAGAGATGACACTTTGTTCCCAGTGCCACTGCGGTTGGGGGCTTCACCGGACCGAAAGCTATGCTTGCGGCATAAAGAAGATCAACCATCATGTAAAACTGCTACTATAATTATATATCTATATATTCTATTATATGATATACAGTATATATAATATATATATATATATATTGATATATGAATTTACCTAGACATCCATTCGTACTACAGTAGAAAAAATACTCCCCCATGGTTTGGTACTAGTTTTCATGAAACCGTATGCATTATGGCAAATCGTGCAAATTTTGTCACAATAGTGATCTTCGTATCGTTTTTTTGGAAATGTATCACTTTTTAGAGGCACCAAGCACAAACGGACAGAAACACATAACGCAACTGAAGCGCAGTTTGAAAAAGTAGTACTGTACACTTTGCAAAAATCCACCAGCAAAATTGATTACTTTTTTGGAAGGTGATCACTTTTTAGTGAAACGTCATCAAAATTGTTGAAACGACAACTTTTCAATTCGTGTCACTTTTTCCTGGTGCAAATGGACGTCCAGGTGTATATAATATATAATATATAATATATATATATGATTATATATATATATACATGCATATCCTGCAGGGCATGTGCAATCCCATACTCAGAGATTTCGCTTCATCTTTGGTTGGATTCCCCTTTCTCAGTGGAAACAGGAGAGTCCACCTGATTGATGGTATGAGGTTTGCTGCTCCAAGCCGCAGTGAAGTGATCCTAGCAGCACTGCACTCTGCTCGGTCGCCAGTCCAACTGGATACTTTGCTGGATCCAAAAGATTCAAAAAGGTTGGTATTTAGATAGGTATCGTCTTCCCACACTTAGAAAAAAAACATAGAAAAACAACCTTAAAGAAGTCACCTATTGTTCTATACAACCAAGATTTATATACTTGCATGGGAATGGAAGGTTTGAGACCTGTCTGCATGAACACCACTATTGTGCCACACCGGATGCTGTGCTCAAACAACCCATACTGAGACAACAACATAGCTGGATGCACTGGTGTTGAAGCCAGCGTAAACCGAGTGCACCTAGGGTTGGAAGGACCAGCATGGAAAAAATGCAGGGTACAAAGTAAGGAAACAGCAGTAACAGCAGGTGGATGTATCAAAAATAATGGGGTACCACTGGACAAGAAATTGGCAATTGGCAATGTTAAATATTTGCCTATCCATTTGGAGCGTTGATAATTTCGACCTATGCTCAGATGAATGAATCTGATAACGTGAAACCTGATGGCATGTCAATTCTAGAACGACCAGCCAATGAGAACACCTCATCATCAGATTGTCATGATTCGCATTTCTGGCGGCAAAAGATCAAGATTGGTTCTCAGGATGTTCCTTATTTGCAATTCATGGAATTTCGTATCCGCTGTGCCACTAGTTTACGGAAATTTGTGATCAGGGAGTTGTACATACGTATGTCAATATTAAATATTGTTAATATGTCTCCAACACATTCCAACATCTTTGCTCAACCCAATTTTGTTGGATCTCCAGTGCCCAAGCGCACGCGAGCACGCGCGTCCCAAGCTCTGAAGGGTTGTTCTGTGGGTCCCCGGACACGGCAATCGCGAACGTGGCGCAGCACCGGACATCCAAAGTGCAAGGAATTGAAGGTGTTGGCTTCCACCGAACTACGCCTGGCCGGGCATATCCTCACATGCCGGGGCATCCATACATTGATTTACTGGAGGGCAAATGTTGCCCTAGCCCTCAGCCAATTCCGGGACCGCAAGATGGTGACTGGACATTCCATCCATCTGTCTATCAAATTGATCTAACCCATCTAGCTTCCTATCTTTTCCTTTCCGTTTCCTTTCCGTTTCCTGTCCTTCTCTTTGCCTATCTACGTTACATTGATTTGATGCACTATACACGATAATATCGTGAGTCATACATAACTTTATAAAATCGATAGAGAAGGAGTGAGAATGCAAGTCAGCAACAAGATTGGATATCAAGAAACTGCAGGTGAGTATGTCGGGTCCAAATCCATTTTGGGACCACACAGTGACACATGTCCATACCCTTACAGCATAGGGTCAAGAGTTTTGATGCGCTGGCCCATGGGCCCAACTCTTTAGATCCACAGCTTGCAGATATGCCATGGATATGGGCCAAACGAGCAAAGCTTTGGATGGGCAATCAGCAACGCCAAAAAAAGTGGGCTGGGGGTAACTGAACTCTCAATCCATATGATTATATTATTATACTTGATACCCATGCAATTGAATCGTCTGCAATGGATCAGCTCATTCTTGTTGGCAACACTGAGCCGGCAACACAAGACTTGCTCAGAGTTCACAACAGCCACATCCACCACTGTGGTCCAATTCTGCCATTTTGCCGGAGAAAAAATGGGTTAAACAAATGATGACAGGGTGGGAAGGGCCCATCTCTACTGAAATCATAACAGGAAATCGTCTCTGGAAGCAATGGGATTTAGTAAAGAATCAAAACCGAAAACCATGGTAGTTTCCATTATATTCCATTACATATATATATATATACATATAATATATAAATTATAAATATATTATAATAATAAAGGGGTTGCTGGTCTCAATTTTCCCTTCAAACCAATTCTGGCCCATGTCGATGGTTTGGTCTGCAGAAACGCGGAGTTCAAATGCTCGTCCTACGAAACCGTCAAGATCCTGGGAAATTCATGGAAATTCTACATACTTACATGGTACCCGGTACCCAAGGATAAACCAACATATATAGATATGCAAAAAGCTCATGGTTTCCCGTTCCAAACAAGATCTGGGTTTCTCACATCCATGTTAGTCTACAGGAGAGTATTTACATGTATCTATATCTATATATGGGGGTTTCCTAAAATGGGGGTGCCCCATTTATCATCGATCCATTTCAATTAAATTTTACATTCTAAACCATTCATTTTGGGGTACCCCAAGTGGTTCCCATATACATATATATATATATGTGTATACCTAATATATATATATACTTACATACATACACACTAGTACATGTCATGTGTAGATATATATATAATCATATAATATCATATATATATATATATGTATAACAACCTGCATCTGCTGAAGTTGAGATCATCCCCCAGAAGCGTGGTCCTTCTCGGCGCACCTCAGCCATGCTGGAGTCCACCGCGCGAAAACCGCCGAAGAGAAACTCACAGGGCAAGTTGAGGTAGGTACCTCAATGGATAACCCATAGGATCCATGTATGGTATATATGCTAACATTTGGGGTATATTGATGGTAAATGTCACCATATATAGCATACATGGATCCTATGGAAATGGGATTAACCCATTATTACCATGGCGATTTAGACCTTATCAAGAACTAATGACCTTACGTGCACAATGTTAATGGCGATTTCAAGTTTTTTTTCATGGGCGAATTGACCCTCCGGTAAATTGCCAGAGTTTGCCATGGAAAATCACCATTTCGAGTCGTTAAATCATCTATAAATGGGCGATTCTCCCTAGCTATGTTGAATTACCACGCGGTCTAACCACTTAAACGGTCGTTTTCATGGGATATCACGGATATAATGGGCTGTATATAACCAGCAATATAACAATATGCCTTGGATTCGACTAAGAAAAATGGGTGTGTCTGATAAAATAGGCTATACCGCCACATCCACTGGTTTATCAGAACTTTTTTGCGTTCACAAAGCACTTCTGAAGACAATTCACCTTGTTTTCAGATAAACCCATCTGATTGATTTTGGTGATTATACCATTTACGGACTGCCACATGCCTATTGATATCTATTGGTTGTGAAAGATTGGGGAGTGGCTCCTCTATGAAAGTTCAGTGCAGCAATCAGCTGGAAAAGGAGATCTATGATCATCTATGGTTTTGGTATTCCAAGAAAGCCCCACACTGTAGCTGAATGATCCTGAATGACACTGATACAGCACAGACAGCTAGGATTTTCGGTCATGAAGGGGTGATTCCCAGGACTGACCATTATTTAGGGCATGTACCATCAGACCAGCTTTGCTACTGTACAACCAAATATCATCATCTGGATCATCCGATTTTGTTTGCGTTCGGCCGTCCACAATGGATCAACCTTCCATTTTGAGGGCACTGTAGTGGATGATTATTCTATTGAGCCATACTCAGAGATTGAGCCATAGCAGCTGTTTTTGCCCACTTTGAACAGGGCCGCAGTTCGGGTACAAAGTTGACACCGTCTCAACAAAAGAATCAAAAAGCTCCGAAGAGATATGAGAGTGAGACGCAGAAGTAGCTACCGAACATATCAATCACAATTTCACCGGTCTCAAATGTTAAGCCAGTCAATGGTGGTTGGGGAGGCTTAATTTTTCAACCTATCTATATACATCTGTTCTACACGAACAGCATGCAATGGATAGAGTTGTTGCTTCCACTGCAGCCCCAATGGCTCCATAGAAACTGCACGCAGTCCACCGATCAGCCAAGTGCTCTGACGCCTGTTGAAGAGCGCAGCTCATCAGGATTCCACTGCGGCACTGCAGCATACTGCACCAATCTGAAGTCCCTTGCACCACCCTTTGCGGCGACTCAGGTGACGAAGCCAAGGGCCAATAGAAAGTGACAGGAGCACACTGGTCATGTGAAGGAGGAAAAACACTTCATCAATGCCTCAGCCAAGTGTCGTCTGCAACAGGCATCACTTTAAGCGAAACCAACTCTTGGATTGCAGCTTGCCATGGTGATAACATGGCTGCATGATGGGTCCTATTTGCTGCCATCGAAGACCTCTGTGACTGTCCAAGAAATGAAATCAAGAGTTGTGCTGCTTAACCTCATCTTGGCTTAAAAAGAGAGCTGGGTGATGGGTGGTATGCAGTTATCCTTCATCGTTCCTAACAGTTAAAAGATGTCAACCATCAGAAACTACCCAAGGTTTCCCCACTGGAACCCGGCCATCTGAGCTGCAAATGCAACAGGCGTTCCAAGTGCATAGCCGAGAGTGCCGCACACTGCAGCTGGCACAACCAACTCGGTCCATTCCAGGGACTCTGCGAAGGTTGTAGCTGTGGAGGGTCCACCCACAGCCGCATTGCTGGCTACCAGGAAAATGGGCAGTTTGATGATCCTGCAACGATGCAACAAACAACGATGTTGTACGAGTTGACAAGCAAGAACAACATAAGAATCCACGTGACAGGTACAACCAACGTGCAGGTTTCATTCTAAGGCTACCTCTCGAACATACAGTACGGAAGTGATCACAAACATAGCTGGCGACATTGCTGGCATGTACTGATATTGTATCTAAAAAACACATATAAAATAATATGTGTACATACATATATATATATACATTACATTTATATATTATGTATATATATATATATATATGTATTTATTATATGTATATAACTATATTCATATATACAGTACAACTTATATATATACATGTGCATACTATGATATACTATGAATGTATATGACACCCCATTCTTTTTAAGTTGATTCCGTTTCCACATGGTTTCTGGAAGTCCAGGTTACCCCAGGTTACCACAGGTCCTCCTGCCACAGGCCACATTGAGAAGTTCACAGCCAAGGAAGGCCAAGACGAGGTGCCCCAGCAAGACCACTGTGGAAAGGAGAAAAATATGAACAGCACCAATGCCACTGCCAGCACAAATGCCTCATTAAAAAATGTTTACCCTCCGGTAATTTAACGTAGCTATGGAAAATCACCATTTTTGATGGGAAAACTCACTATAAATGGCCATTTTCAATAGCTATGTTAGTTTACCAGAGGGTAAAACACTGAAACATGTTGATTGATCAGGTCTATGATCACTGAAACCATGTTCCATCCCCTGGCCTAGTGTTGTGTAGAAGCATCCCAGAAACAACGTGGCCATGTAAGTGGTGCTTTTGGCTACAGCTCTTCGTCTCTCCACTGACATCCGGCGTCCAGACTGAGCAATTGCCTCGGTGGAGGCATCCCAGCAACATTACAGAACAAGCGTGTCAGCAATGTACCTGAGTCCATTAGTTTATGTTTAATTTATAAATAACTGTATTGTATATTAATATATATATACAGTATATATATATACAGTATATATACATATATATATACATTATATATACATATATATATATATATACATACATATATATACATATATATATATATATATATATTGTTATGCATTCTATGGTAAAAAAAAAAAAAATATCTGAAATATATAGTGTATATATACATATATGTAATGGATTACACTATGTAATTTATTATCTTATCACCATTTCTGCAAATCTCTTGAAAATAATTTAATTACATGTTTTTTTCTGATACCTTCTACAAGGATGATGCTGACAATTAGTAAATGATCAGTGACTCGGCCACAACCTATTCTGTATGTACATGTATACTATGTATATAATATCACATATATATATATATATAATTACTGTATATAGATTAATTAAATTATACAAATATAACATATTGTATATATATATATATATGTATGTATATATTATATGTACGAGAATCATGTATAATCTTTAAGGGGAGTGTAGCCCACAGTTCGCAGCTACTTACTAATTTCCAGAGTGTCTTTCAAAAAGCGGCTGATTCTGCCAAAGCACAGCTGCCAGTGCCACGGAAATGGCCGAAGTCGCAGCAGTTGCGTGTAGGTCTGCCGCCAAAATCTTGGAGATCAACGGGATGGACAGTGCCAGCATTCCCATTGGCAAGTGAAGCAACCAGTCTTTCCTCACCCAAATCATAATCTTTTGGCAGAGTAGCCAATCAAAATGTGGATAATGCCGGATAATAAAATTACTACAAATACTGTATCCAACAGTGAGAGAATGACATAATAATTTGGCATTTGTCAAGTCAAATCATCGACCTCTAACCACTCTGAACACGCTTGAACTCCCAGCGTCACATTGTCCATGAAAGATCTCCTGGAGGTGGTCAAATCCCAAGGCGCTCTCGACACCTTTGATGTAGCTCTTTGCTTGCCGAGCTTATACGCATTTGCCACCTGATGTTGTGGATGTTAGCATTCCATGAGATATCATGAGATCACGTTTCCATCCTTTGGGGCCATTAGAAAAGAAGAAGACACAAGTTCATCATAAGAATTTAGAAAACACATTCAACGGCAACATCTTGCAAATACAGTATATGGGTTTGTCGATTACCCATGGATGTTCATCCCTTTCCACATACTTGATGACAACTTGATTGAAACAAAGCTTACACAGCTATGCTGCCAGGCACCAACACCAAACCCGCAAAGTAGAAACACATCAGCAAGACATCCGCCGCTGCCAAACACGCCAAAATTCCGCCCCCTTCCTTGGCCAGGCCGGAGTCGAAAGCCACTTCGGCAAGATTGGCACTGCCACCAATGTAGGTAGCTGTGAGGCATCCACAAACTTTGGAAACCTGGCCAGGAAGCACTTGAAGCCGCTTCAGGCCAACAAAAATGTGGTGATAAACCAGAAGATACTGTAATATCAAACACTGGGGTTCAAAAGCCACATGCACCCTCTGGTAATTTAACATAGCTATTGAAAATGGCCATAGAAATAGCGAGTTTTCCCATTGAAAATGGTGATTTTCCATAGTTATGTGACAGTTTACCAGAGGGTAATTTAAACAAAAATATCAAGAGTGGGTTTAACAAAATCTGACCGTCGCAAGGCCCACCATGGACATGGTGACATGGACCCAAAAGCCTTGGTTTTTTTGGGGTATTTTTATGGTCCAAAAATTTGGGATGGACATCAATACAATACAACTGCAAACCACCGGAAATACTCTCAAACAGTTATAACAAGTTATAACTGATCCCTATTCAACCAAATGACATCTCCTTGCCTGTTTGTGGGCGCAATCAAAGTTATATTTCTTGGCTGTGTTTGCTGCCTGAAATCCACCGTTGATCCACCGTTGATATATGTTGAAATAACCATCTTGGTGGCTTAAGATGAAATGTTATTTCATGGATTAAACCCCCCATCAAATGCTTGGTTACAACTGTTACAACTGTTCAGAGAACAGTTTTGCTGGCCAAAAACATTGTACAAAAGCCCATGTTTCAGGGCACCAACCCCATTTCTTCACTATCACCAGGCCATGAACTGCCCAGCAGCCACAGTCCGCGGCACATCCAGCCATGCACGGCCGAGCAGAAAGGCGGCCAGCGCACCACCACAGGAAGCAAACGAACACACGCTAAAGGCCAGGAGCATCAGAAAAAGATCGTGCCTGAAACGATGGGAAAACATGAAAATCAATTGAACATAATTGAACAATGTTCAAAAGCCAAAACGGTCTCCCTTTATACTGCTTGGTTAAGAACGGGATTCCCAATATAAATTGTGACTGGTTGATCCCCAATTTCTGAATTGGTTTGTACAATCCCCGAAGTCATCATCAAGGTCATCACCAACAATCCCTAGTATTCAGCCGGCTTCAACAAAAATGGCTTGCTTTGATTGAAGGCTTTGAGAGCCATAAGTTCATGAAACACACAAGTTCAAAATTGACATATCCACTAATAATCTATTAAATAACCATTAACATATTAAGTTACAGTATATATATATTCAGTATCCATTAAGATCCATTAAGTATATCTATTACTAATATACTATTACTACACAATTATCCATGAATTAATGAATTATCAGTGTTATCCATGTCCATGCCCTGCCTATCTCGTGAGACGGATCGCTGCGGTCGTATTTGGGCAGAGAGCACCATCAAAGGCAAAGCTGCAGGAAGCAACCGCGATGCAAGGCTGTCATACCTGGCGAATTTCTTCCGTTCCGGGACAATCATAGGCATGAAATGGCATGAAATGGCATGAACATCAACAAACAAAATTTGGATCAATCATAACAATTCATCCAAAGTGCTTAAATCATCCATCATTGATATTTATATATGATTTTCCCAGCTATAAACCTCCATTTATAGGGAATTCCGCGCCAAAATTAAGGACAACCAGAAGATGAATGCCATCCAAGGACACTGGATGCATCGGTGGCAGGAGTTTCAAGCTTCTCAACATCCAGCCAAGAAAGAACGACAGCAAGGGACTTGTCACCCTGTCAGGGAAACCTGTGATAGAGATATGATATTACCCTCTGGTAAACTAACAGTTTGCTTTGGAAAATCACCATTTTTAAGAGGTAAATCAACTATAAATGTGCGATTTAAGGGTAGGACTACCATGGACTACCACTGGATTATCACTGCCTCTTCTTCCAAACAACAAATCATAGAAATACCAAGCGTCAATCAGCTAACCATAGTTTGACGATTCTAAGATTCTAGGACTTGATCCAGGGGCGAATCTGGGGTTCGAAATTCTCCATAGCTAGCCGCTAGCCCGACAATCGGATGATTTATTGATACTCCGAAATAGCCCCAAGTTATCAAAACCATAGCAAAACCTATGAACTTATCAGTTTAAGATGGTTTAGGGTTCAAACAATTTCATTCCAACAATCCCAAAACTCAGCCATTTCACATATCCCCACCTCTTCCCCAGCGTGGTTCTGCTCTCCACCGCCAGCGAGGCCGCTGCCGCAGTCCAAATGACTCCAACGAATGCCGCGCCAGCGGCACGTTGGACCCGGTACGGACGGCCGGGCGGTTTTGGAAATACCACTGGTCTCCTGAGTGCGCGAAGTCAACCCGAAACAAATAGGATCATAATCCAATATGTCTTTAAAAAAAAAAATGGTAAGGCACATGGACTTTTCTTGGATGGAAATGGTGGACAATGCCTTTCAAACGCTCCCAGTTTCAGTCTGCGTTGGGAAGTCAGCGGTGCCACTGGTAGCCCAGCTGGTAGTCCAGCTGGTAGTCCAGGTGGCCGCAATGGAATGCTTGCCATGGCACGGGCGGTTCAGTGACATGGCCCAAGATGTTGGCAGACTACCTGGCATCAACCGAGATGCCTCAGACCAAAACAGACCGGGATAAACAATGAAATACCTCACACAGCCCAATGGGTCGTGTTGTTCATCACGCACTTCTTTATCTTTAAAGATGATAAACTAGGTTACGTAAAAAAATATCAGATGTAAGCGTTCATCAGCTGCTGTCTCCTTGTTAACAAATAGCCCAGTCCCCATGCTGGTCGCCATCGGTCCAAGTGACTGGATCCACACCAGTTCTGCCCGAGCCTCGCAGCGCAGGCAAGGTCTACCACAGCAGTTTTGCCATCAAAATCACAGGGAGATTTTTTCCAAATCTACCACTGGACTGCGTTTTCTTACATGTGAAAGCTGTCCGTAATAAACATTGGAAACAAGTTCCCTGAAACAAACTCCAGCATTGGATCCATTTCCGAAAGAAACTGGAGCCATTTCCGAGCGCCCTGACTGAGACCAATAGTCCACCAGCTGCATAACCAGCAGGGGTGAGTAAGATACCAAGGTAATCACCTTGGCCATGCCATGGGGTCTCCCAACTGGTTCCACCCGCCCCAAGGCAAATGTGTGCCCGATGTATTGTATTGTTATATTATATTATATTATATTATATTGTATTGTATTGAATTATATTATATTATATTTTATTAGATTATATTATATTATATTGTATTGTATTGAATTATATTATATTATATTATATTAAATTATATTATATTATATTATATTAAATATATACGTATATTCTTATTGTTGTTCTTATTTTTGTTAATATTAGTATTAGATCATATCACAATATATTGCATCATATTAACTTAAATTATAACTATACTACATTATATTGCATTATATTGCATTATATTGCATTATATTGCATTATATTACATTATAGTACATTATTTTGAATTTTAATACATTATATTACATTATATTAAATTATATTACATTATACTATATACATAAAACTACATTATATTACACCACATTGTCTTACATTTTCAATTTATACTACATTATATGCTGATATTCCAGAATTGGTATTAGAAGGAAGTTCAAAGGAAGTCCCGCCAAACTTGGATGATACAATCATGGTTTCCTAGGGGTTGCATCATCAGAAACTGCTTCATGACCCATGTACAACCGATATTCCACATATGAAAGATCATGTAAGTGGTTGTCATGTGGTGTTTACCCGCTTACAAACTGGGATGCACATCCAAGTGCATGGGTCTGGTTACGTGGTCAACTGGCCTGAATGCGACTCTGTAAGATATGCTATATATAGTGCTGCAAGCGGTACGAACTAATCACTGGGCGGTATTGATTGCACAATTAACCATGTGCTGGACTATATAAGTTAATTAATCATGGCATTATTGACCATCAAAACTGGAATATTCAAAACTAATAAGTCCTGGTGCTCCACTTGCCTTTCCTTGGTATCCCAGCTGAAATCAGCAACAGTGTCGAGTGGAAGCGAAAGAAGGCCCCACAAGCTTCACCGTAGTGGGAAGCAATATACCTACCCAGGAGGTTTGGGGTAGCCCCACAGGGTTTATTTATGGTAAGTATGCATATATATATATACACATATGATTATAGAACTATTAATATGTATATTGTTATTGTTACTATTATCATCATATATATATATGTGTAGTTGGGAAGGGGGACAAACTGATCAACTGATATCTTGAGGTGCCGTGGCATTTCATCCATCCTATTTTTCCTGTGGAATATTTGATGATTGGTTTAAGACATTGGTAGGCTTTGCTAAATCCCCATGTTTTGGAAGGTCATGTTCGCCATGAACATTGCCATAGGGAATCTCTCATTGTTGGGCAAACCCAAAGGGCTTTGTTGGAAAATTTTACCAAACAAAAATAGTTCAGTCGGAACAACTATCCGCAGCCAGAAGAAAAACATGCAAAATCGCAATCTGCTGGATGGGTTTCATGATTTCATGATTTTTATAAATAATTATATGTGGTGTGTATTTTCCATCAATCGAGTGAACCTTGAGAAGATATAAAATGGAATTTGGTGGGTGAAACAGCATTCATTAAGTAGTCCGCGAAAAACGGACAACAAAAAAATCAAGGCCGATTTCAGAAACGCAAGGCACTGCTAGATTGCAGTTTCCAAGCAAAAATAGAACCAACCTTCTCTCACTTGTTTCCCTTGGCAACCCAACCATCCTGATTTGGCTGTTTTGTTAGTCCTACCCTTCACTGCTCGCAGTGAAACAAGCACCGGGCCGGGAGGGGCTCACTTGATATCGCGCGTCTGTGGTAGAAAGCGCCAGTAGATCTGAGCAGCTGGTGGACCACTTGGGACCCTCTTCCGAAGCTCTTGATACACTGACGCCCTGGAAGGTGTAAAACTACAGTCGTGTATAATAGCGCAAAGATTAAGAGATAGATAGGTAGATAGACTAGAGAGACTAGATAGACAAGAGAGACAATATATACAAGATAGACAGGATAGACAAAAAATACAAGATAGACACGATAGACAAAAAAATACAAGATAGACACTGTGTATATATACTTATAGGTAAATAGACAAATAGATAGATAGATAGATAGATAGATAGGTAGGTAGATAGATAGATAGATAAATAGAACTATAGCTAGACAAACAGACAAACCGGTAGATCGATAGATAGATTAGAGTAGAGTAGAGTATATAGATTAGTTTAGATTAGATAGATTAGATAGATTAGATAGATTAGATAGATTAGAGACATGATAAATTAGATATATTAGATGGATTAGATAGATCAAATAGATCAGATAGATCAGATAGATCAGATAGAATAGAAAGGGTAGACAGGATAGGATAGGAGAGGATAGGGTAGGGTAGGATAGGTTAGATTGGATTAGATAGATAAATAGATAGGTAGATAGATAGATAGATAGGTAGATAGATATATGGAAAGTTAGAAAGATATAGATAGACAAATAGAGAAATAAATGGATAGAAGGATAAACTTAAATCATATTAGAAAACATCAGATAGAAAGTGAGATACGACTAAGATTAGGTAAGACTAGATAAAACCAATTAGATGACAAGTCTAGTTCGGATTACGGTCGGGTTAGCCGTAGATTAGACAAGATTAGACCAACATAGGAGCAGGCACACATACCTAGAAACACCAGAGGCAAAAAAAAGTGCCCCAGGCCCCCGAGGCGAAAAATAACGCCGCATGAGTTTTGTTTTGCCTCTGGTGGGTTAAAAACGCCTCTGGAAAGCAAAAAACGCCTCAAACACAAGAGTTTACCAAAGCCCTAGGACTCCCATGGCGACTTTTGC
>Ga0126342_10003264_pt1 | contig 26618 bp, 18 predicted proteins | sample Cyp1metagenome_FD_92528 | JGI IMG/M metagenome (GOLD analysis project Ga0126342, IMG submission 92528) | Coral microbial communities from Lord Howe Island, Old Settlement Bay, Australia - Cyphastrea 1 metagenome | ecosystem: Host-associated > Invertebrates > Cnidaria > Coral ...
AACAGCAACAAAAGTATAGAAGCAGCAGTGACAAAAAAGGAGTTTCTGGTTGTTCCGATTGGCTTCACTCAGAGAAGACAACATTTCACCAGGGTTTTCAAGGGACAGCAGGATCGGCGGGACTTCGGGAAAAAGGTGCATAACCGAAGGCCAACTGTTTCACTTTACTTAAACGAATTACCAAGTTAAAATGTGTGAATTCGGAAGTCAAGTCAGTCCACAGTCACCCACAAAGGGGTTGCCTCCATTGGCCCTATGGCACCTTGTCGGAGTCACCATAGGAATCACACTAGACAAGAATGGATCTTTGAAAAGATCCGTCAGGAACTGAGTCCTGAAACATGCAATTAGATTGTTCATTAGATTGTTTATTAGATTGTTTATTTGATTGTTTATTGGGGTTCTTGGCTTAGCCCCCTGCCACGTCAGTATAAATCACAGCAGTCATTGACATATAAACCAACAGCAATACGAGTATATAAAGCACGTCAGAAAAAAAATCACAGGAGTCTTCGACATATAAACCAACAGCGTAAGGAATTTACAGGTGCAGGTACGTCAGTGCTGGCCGGGCACTGATATCACGTCCGCATTGGTGCGGTCTTTGTTAGATGAGGCACACCAAGGGACCCTCAGCCCCCTGCATGATAAAAACGGGAGAGGACAGAAGAAAGAAAAAGAGAGAAGTTTTACATCTATTCAGAAGTTACACACACACACAGACAGACAGACAGACAGACAGACAGACATCAACAATACAAAAAACACCTTGTCACACAGTCACACAGCACATCACGGCAGTCAACGCACAGAAGCTGTAGCCAGCAGTCAACGCACAGGAGCTGTAGCCGCCATCAGATGTTGCAAACATTTTGAACTGAATCATTAACTCATTGCTTGTTCTCCCATGTTCTCCTCCAATATACTCAAGACGGGTCATGCCTGGAAGATTCTAAGTGTTTTGTTTGCAAAATCTGATGGTGGCCAAGCAGTGTGTACAGTTTTTGCATTTCATGTCAAGCGGGTTTGAAATTTGAGGAAAATAGGAGAAATGCATCCTATGTGCTTAATTACCGTCTGTTGACACGACATCATAGCGGAGTGAAACCAGTGTTACATTGATTCAGTTCGAACATGTTCCAGTTCAAATGTGCTTAAAAAGCCGGGAGAGATTGATGATGATGTTGATGTTTAGTAGTTTGCCGGTCATAGTTCGCGATCATCATCAAAAAGATTGAATGCCATAGGGAATGGACGTGTCAGATTCAATATATGCATGGCTATGGCTCAAAATGATCAAACCCCAGCCAATGGATGGTTTAATGCTAAGTATGACAATTTTTAGGGATCATTTGGTACCCCAATTTTGAGCCATACCAATATGATTTGGTCAACATCTTTCATCCCCAGCATACTCCCATCGGATTGAAAGCTCGATGGCCAAAAAAAGCCTGCCAGCAGTTGGGTGGAGTGGAGTCTACAAGCATCAACCCTTTTGACGCCATACATGTTCTTGCCCATGGGTTCCCTGGCGCCACGCTGCATCTGGCCAAGGCCAAGGAACACAACTCCATGCGCTTCACCAAGTTCAGGCAGGAATCGGGGCCTCAAGAAAGTGGGCAAGATGCCGTGATGGTGTCTTTTTCTGGCGCCGTGATGGCGCCATGAAATTGATAAGATGCCGTGATGGTGTCTTTTACTGGCGCCGTGATGGTGCCAAAAACAAAACGGTAAGATGCCATGATGGTGTCGTTTACTGGTGTCATGGTGGGGCCGCTCAATGGATCACATGCTGCGATGGTGTCTTTCAATGATAAGGTCAAACATTTGTTCATGTGGGAATCCCAGAGATGGTGTCCTCAAACTTCCATGGCACCCCATATGACTGTTTCATCCAGGGACAAACATGTTTTGTGGGGTTTGGCACTTCACTATATAAACAATCAGTAGCAGTATGGATAGTTTTAGATGGGGCCCAAGACTATGAGACAAAATGTGCTTCATTGATTTCAGATGGTAAGAGTTGGAAAACCCATTGAAGACATTGGATGGTTCTTTCCGGTGTTTGTTACCTTTGAACCTGGGAGCTTTCAAGCCCAAAGAAACATGGCCCAAAAACCAAGATTTTGTTTGGCCATACCCATGTAAAGCCCAGGGGGTGGAAACTCCATCCTGACAGCGTGCGCCGCTGAGGTCTGGACTTAGTGGGTATCTTAATCTTCACTGCTGCATGACACTGTCACAGCCTCATGAATGCATGACACCATCCCGGCATCAATGTTGTGAAGCCATTAAGGCATCACTTTTTTGACACCAGTAAGGCATCAATTTTGTGACACCATTAAGGCAGCACTTCTTTGACACCATTAAGGCATCACTTCTTTGACACCATTAAGGCATCATTTTTGTGACACCGTTGAGGCATCACTTATTTGACACCACTGAGGCATCATTATGACACCATTAAGGCATAATTTCTTGACACCACTGAGGCATCATTGTGACACCGTTAAGGCGTCATTTTTTGACACCACTGAGGCATCATTATGACACCATTAAGGCGCGATCTTTTGACACCATGAGCATTTCGTAGTTATCAGGCATCAACTTGTGACATCATTAAAACACCGCTTCTTTATCACAGCGTCAACTCATTCCCTTTGAACCCTTGAACCTTGCAGGTCTTAGGATTTTGGTAGCATGGTGGAGCCGGTATTTTTCTATTAAAACGCACGGGTTGGTGTAATTTGAGAGCCCTGACCGTGCGCATTTTGGTAAAGGTGCTTTTTGGGGCAATGCTGTATGGAGGCACAAAAACAAAACGCAAACCCTAAGAGTTTAAGTTAGAAAGAAAAATTGTGAGCAAGTAAAAATAACCTTTTGCTTTGAATTTCAAAGCCAAATCTGAGGTTCTTTTGTAAAAACTCAAAGACTTTTTACAACAACAAAGGCTTTCATTTGGGAATACGAAAATGGAAAGAAAGTCCATTCATGTATTCGTTTTCAATTAGGGAATGGTAAGAAATTTTAACGAATCTTAAGGAATTTTCAGGACTTTTTGAGGAATTTTTAAGGAATCTTGAGGAATTTTGAGGAATTTTTAAATTTTGTGTAAAGGACGAAAGTTTTGTGTTAAGGACCAGCTCTTGGAATTTTAAGGAATCTCGATGGAATTTTAAGAAATTTTCAGGAAATTGAAGAGATTTGAGGGAATTTGAAGGAATTTTAAGGAATTGTAAAGAAATTTAAGGAATTCTTAGTTTTGTGTTAAGGACAAAAGTTTTGTGTTAAGGGGAAAGTTTGTGTTGAGGACGAGAGCTTTGTGTTAAGGACGAAAGTTTTGTGTTAAGGACCAATTTTTTGGAATTTTGAGGGAAGTTAAACACTTTTTAGGAATTTGAAGTAATTTTAAGGAAATTTAAACAAGTGTTAGGAAATTTAAAGGAATTCACTCGGGAATACTAAAATGGAAAGAAAAATTTACTTATGTATACCTATGTATTCGTTTTCAATTAGGCAACTCATTTGGGAATACTAAGATGGAAAGACAAGTCTACTTATGTGTATACTTATGTATTCGTTTTCAATTAGGCAGTTCATTTGGGAATGCTCAAATGGCAAGAAAAATCCACTTTTGTATTCGTTTTCAAGTAGGCAATTATTTCATTTGGGAATGCTAAAATGGAAAGAAAAGTCCGCTTATGTATTCCTTTTCGATTAGGCAATTCATTTGGGAATACTCAAATGGAAACAAAAGTCCACTTATGTATTCGTTTTCAATTAGCCAATTCATTTGGGAGTACTAAAATGGAAAGAAAAGTCCGCTTATGTATTCCTTTTCAATTAGGCAATTCATTTGGGAATACTCAAATGGAAAGAAAAGTCCACTTATGTATATATTCGTTTTCAATTAGCCAATTCATTTGGGAATACTAAAATGGAAAGAAAAGTCCACGTATGTATTCGTTTCCAAGTAGGGAATTTTTAAGAATTTTAGCGAATGTTAAGGACTGCTCAGGAATTTTGAGGAATTTTAAAGAATTTTAATTTTTGTGTTACGGACGAAAGTTATGTGTTAAGGACGAAATTTTTGTGTTAAGGACAAAAGTTTTGTGTTAAGGACGAAAATTTTGTGTTAAGGACGGAAAGTTGGTGTTGAGGACGAAAATTTTGTGTTGAGGACGAAAATTTTGTGTTAAGGACCAGGTTTTGGAATTCTAAAGGTTTTTGAAGGAATTTTAGATACCTTTAGGAATTTGAAGGAATTTTCAGGAAATTTAAAGCAAATTTTAGGAAATTTAAAGACATTCAATTTGGAATACTAAAATGTAAAGAAAGTCCACTTATGTATTCGTTTTCAATTAGGCAATTCATTTGAAGGAATATAAAGGAGCTTGAAGGAATCCAAAATTTGAAGCACCAAAGAGGAGCTGATGTCAATACTAAAAAATGTTGGTTTTACAGGGGCCAGCGCCAAATCCTGACCCTGGGCCTTTTTTGGGCTGCCTTGCAGCTTCTCAGTAGCTTTTGGGAGCCTTCTGAAAGCTTTCTGGGCGCCTTTGGGAGTTTCTGGGAACTTATAGGAATCTTGCGGAATTTTCAAACATTTCAAGGAAATTTAAACAATGTAAAGAACTTTTAGGCATTTTCAAGAATTTTAAGGACATTTAAAGAATTTGAACAAATTTGAGGGTATTTAAGGGAACTTGAAGGAATTTGAAATTTTAAGGAATTAAAAAAAAAACGGAATTTTAGGGAAATGTAAGGAATTTGAAGGAACTTTCAAGAATTTAAAGGAACCCGAAGCAATTTTTGTGAATTTCAAAGAATCGTAGGGAATTTTCAGGAATTTTAAAGAATTTGAAGGCATCAAAAATTCGTTAGAAGGCTTAAAATTCCTTAGAATTTCTGAGAATTACTCAGGATTCCTTAAAATTCCTTAGAATTCCTGCAAATTCATCAAGATTCTCTAAAATCCCTTAAATGTCCTGAAAATTCATGAAAATTCCGTAAAATTCTTAAATTCCTTAAATACGTGCTGCCTGAACAAATCAAATCGTGGTTTAAAACTACGTTTTTTTTTGACGCGTTTGCAAGTCCACGCACGCGCACAGACACAGATATATGATATATGTACTTGTACTACACAAGATGAATTTCACCGGGAGTGTGTGAATGTAATGCAAGGTAACGCAATGTAATGTCATTCAATCTATGTGATGCTACCTAATCTAATGTAACGTAACCTAATGTAGTGTAATCTACTCTGGTGTAATGCAATGTAGAGTAATGCAATGTAGTGTAATGCTAAACCGTTTTGTAAGTAGAACTTGGTTGCCAGGGAGTTTTGTAAGCAGAACTTATGTACCGAACCCTTTTGTATCCTTTTGTAATAAGGACTTGGTTGCCGGAAGAACAACTTTGGAAGCCATGCTATCTATCCCACACCCATTTTGTAGACACAGGGGGTATGCATCCCATTTTGTAGCATAAACAAGGGGTGCATAATGCTGCATATGGCATAACCCCTGCACCGTTTGTAAGAAGAACTTGGTTGCCAGACCGTTTTGTAGAGCTTGGGTGCTAAACCGTTTTGTAAGTAGAATTTGGTTGCCAGAGAGTCTTGTAAGCAGAACTTATGTGCTGAACCCTTTTGTATCCTTTTGTAGTAAGGATTTGGTTGCTGGAAAAACAAGTGTGAAAGCCGTACTATCCATTCCCAGACACATTTTGTAGACACTGGGTAGGCGCCCCATTCTGTAGTATAAACAGGGGGTGCATAAAGTACAAACAGGGGGTGCATAACCCCTCCACCGCTTTGTAAGAAGAACTTGGTTACCACATTTGATTACCACATCTGTTTGGTAAGCAAAACTTGCTTGCTAAACCGTGTTGTAACTAGAACTTGGTTGGCAGACCGTTTTGCAAGCAGAGCTTGGGTGCTAACCCGTTTTGTAAGCAGAACCTTGACATCGCCATTGTAAACCAAAGCCCCTTGACCGCAAAGTGCCTCAACCGAATAAGTTTCAGTTGAACCACTTCGCACATTATCATGTTTTTTTTCCCCCCAGTTTTTTCTCATTATTGGCCGGACAACAAGGGGCATGCCACGTGTGCTTTTCATGCGCAGCCTCATTGCCTGATTAGCTTTCGTCCCCTTCCTTTTGGCCTCAAGTCATGTTTGGGCGAGAAATTGTCCTGTAAAGGTAGCCTCGGGCTGTCTTGTGCAAGGTTTTCACCTTTGGACACTCTTCCCCAAAAAGTATTAGATTTGAATTGCATATCTTATTATTTGTGCCTTCTAGGCGCTGTTCTCAAACTTTTAAGAGGTTTGGCATTCGTGTCTGCTTGTGGCCATCATGCCGTGTTTCTCATTCCTTTTGGAACAGGCCTTGCTGGAGCTGCAGCAACTTGTTGATGCTTCCAGGCAGGCAAACGCTTGAGTTGTGGGTTTGGCAATTTCCACAATCATGATGCATTAGAGTCAGAGGCAAGTCAAACTCATACTGCAAACATCTGCAAACAAGGTGTCGGTTTAATATTATTGGAGAAGACATTTGGCTGACGATGTAGATCAAAATGGCACTTCTCTTGAGGCCGATGCCACAGATGCCAGGTGTCTCCGTGGCGGCCTCTGAAAGCACCTGCTGGAAGCTGGAAGCATCTGCAAGTGAAAGATGTAAAAGTAGAATAAAGTAGATGGCCTAGTAATCTAATTAGTCTATATTACTGTAGTTTGGTCTTGTCCCCTTGTAAACGGCTACACCAGCTGCACAGTTCTAAAGTGTACTGCAACCCCGAATGTTCACTTAGGCAATGATGCAATGGTTGGCCAGGACCAGGGAAGAGTAGCACTCTCAGAGTGAAGCATAGTGAAGCAGATTTGGAATTTGTTCCACTGGACCTCTTAAGATCTCTCAAGGCTCTGTTTGTGGGGCAGTCCTGGCCCATTTGGAATGCCTTTTGCCTTGCCAGTTCTGTGGTTGCAGAATATTCATGAATTTCATGAATATTCCAGACATAACGCATCAGCTCCTGCCAGGACAGCGTGCCGGACGCGCTGTTCGAACATTGGCCTGCCAACTCAGAGACGCATTGACACTGGATGACACTATGACACGGATGACGACGCGGGTCAGTACTGGTCAGTACTGGTCTTGGTTGGCCCAGCTTGTAGTCTTAAGATCGGGTCTGTGTGCTGCGTGCGATGAGCCATGTGCTAGGCTGGGTCTTCGCAGAAGCTGCGAGGGCACGAGCCAAAAGAGCTTGAAACTCATGTCTCTGCAAACTACTCTAAAGGGAGAACAAAGCTCTCAATGTTGCTCACATTTTACCAGACATGCAGCCAGTATACACAAATACGTACAAATATATGCAGTCACACTTTTGTGACCATGCCCCTTTGGACACGATAGACACGATAGGACAGACAATCACCTCATTCAGTATGTCTGTTTAGCCAGTCTTGCACTCTTGCACTCTTGCACTCTGGATTTTGAGGCTTGGCAACCATCTACATTCCTTTTTGCAGGCAAAGGGAATGGATGCTGAATTGAATGATCACAAAGCGCTCAGGATACTTTCAAGGAGGCTCTAAAGCAAACTTCTTCTCGCTTTGACGGTGTGCATCGATAGATTCCGTCAATTCTGATTGTCAGATATTGATAGATATTGTCAGAGGCTACGTGTCAAAATATCTACAGGAGCTCTCGCAACTGCGCCAAGAACTGCAGCAAGCCAAGGGTATTTCGCTCAGAGTCACCTGTGTGCTTTCCTGTCTTTTGCATCTTTTGCCTTTTAGAAGCCAATTGCCGTTTGCAAACCTTTTCAAAAGATTCCACGCATCTCTTTTCACATTATATATTCCTATCTATTCATTATGTTGTGTCTTTATGTTATGTTTTAACATGTTTTTCATGTTTTGTTTCCTAAGCAGGCAGGGTCTAATAGTTTCCAAGGCCAAGCTGCTCAAGCACAGAAGCAAGAAGCCAAGGGAGCCATTCTCGCCACTCGATTGCAAGGACATGCGCACACAACACTCCAAAGTGTGTTTGATTCTGTCACTTCTTGCAGCTTATTTGAGTCAAAAACAACCGATGTTGCACTTGTTTGCACTTTTCTCCAACCTCTAAAGAAAAGGGTGTTGACTCCATTTTGCAATTGTGGTTGCAAAGGCAGCCAATGACGCTGCCGAATGGCGAAGATCGGTGGAAGAGCTCCTCGTGGAGAAATTCAAGGTGCATAGTATGAAGAGATCCCAGACAGCCCGGACATGATGTGAGCCATGTGTCAAGACATGTGTCACGAAGTCAGGATGTGTTTGTGATGCGTGCGGTTGCCTTCCTCTCCTCATGAATCCAGCCTGCCACGAAGGATTTCAAAGCTGCTGATGAGCGAAACTGGCACAATCTGAGAGAGGACGCGGTCCAAAGACATACCGGTAGTATTTAAGGTAGTTGCAAAGTCTCTTTTAGGCTCTTTTTGGCTCTTTTGGGCTCATATAGCTGCAGTCGCCTTCAATTGACAGGAAATTACTCGCAGCAAAGAAAGTGTCTTCAGCGAGCTTGCCGAGCAGCAGAATCACAATGCTCGGATCTTAGCAGGTTCACTTCATCCCTGTGTGCCCCTCCCCTCCGTATCTCTTGATATTTTTGACTTTCGCATTTACGCATTTCATCTCTTATTTTTCCTTGTTTTTCCTTGTTGCCCTTCTTAAATCTTCTTCATATTTAAATTATTTCGCTACGGTCTGTCAACAACACCTCTCTTGCGGCTTCTCAGGCCAACAGGAAGCACATGTTTTTCACAATGACAAGAACAGACTACCAGTATCTGCCAGTGTTGGAACCACAACTCTTACAATAAGAGATGTGATCGAGTTCGTTCAAGGCAATGCAACCTAATTCTAGAACTCCACCCCAAAGACGTGGTTGAGTGATGCTGCATGTAGGCGGTCTTGCTTATGTAGGTCCTGAATCGACTGACGCCTTCACGGCAGTGCTACTAACAGATACTAACTGGATCTAACTGGTACATTCAAAGTCTTTTTCCTTGCAAGTTCCAGTGATTGCATCATGCGGAACTAGAAACTTTAGTCCCGGAACAACCACTGAGCCATGACTGAGCGCTGGGGTTTCTGGGATTTCTAATCTCGTTGCAATGATTCTGGCCTGTGGCAAGCAACCACTTCATAGTGTTTCAAAGCTCTGCCGCCATTAGTGGATGCAAACATATGCAAACACACATGTTATCTCAATTGCTATTGCATGTGTATATATAATTATAATATATATATATATCTTGAAGATATATAAGTTTTCCCTGAACATCGCCTTCCAACTCTTGCCAAAAACAAAGATACACACGCAGACCTCATCCAAACATATCCAAACGGCGCTTTTCATGTTTTCCTACGCCGGATTGCGATGAGGATAGCAACTGTTTTGCATTTGATGCGCGATTCAGGTGTATTGGTCCTCCTTTTCACACCAAGGTCAAACAGCTTTCAGAGCTAATGTCCTTGCGCGACCGGCAGAGAGACCGAGAGCCGACCCGACATGTTTTGCTCATAGAAGACTTGTTTCAGCTGCACGTCTGCACGTTGCCAGCATGCGAAGGCCGTCGTGACATGTCATGAGTCGTAAGTCTTGATAAATTGTGCTGCCTGACCCAGGGGGAATAAATGCCAAGTGAACTGAGGCTGCAACTCCTGCGGGAACATACTGAGACGGCAATGTTGGAAGTCAAATCATCTATCGGGAGTGTCCACATGGCTTCGCACAAGGCCTGCCTTGTGCGACTGGACCAATTCATTTTTCCAGCTTTGGGTCTTTGAGGGGTCTTTTTGAATTCTTTTGAGTCCTTGAGGAGTCCTTGAGTCATGTTTGGAGGCAAAATCTGAGCAGCAAGCTTGTTTGCACTGCGTATCACCCTTGAATGTTTATCGAGATTTACCGTCAGTCCCTACTTTTGCCACCTCCGTGGCATTTGCTTGGAACATCTTGGAAAGTTTCATCATGTTTCATCCAGGCAGCTGAAGCACGCTTCACTGAACTCCTGCAAGCAGAACGTCTTTCTCACAGGCAAATCCTGGCCTAGGTCTCAGCCAAGATTCACAAAGAGCCTTTGCAGTATGTGTTTTTCTAATCCTATATTATCTTATTTTTATTTACAAGTTAGACAGGGGGGGAAATTCAGTACAGTAGGTCTTACTTTCCACAGTGTTGTTGATTTTCTTTGCTTAGGCCAACGAGCAGCGAGAAAAGAGCGCACTTGCGTCCATTTCTTAATTTCAAAGTTGAAGCTGGAGTTGCTCGAAAGAAACACTATACCCTGAGATATCAATAGAGGGAATCAGAGAATCTGAACGCTTCAATATGCCAAGATTTGGGTTTTGAATTTCTGTGACTTCGGCATGGTCGTCATGGATCTCCAGAGACATTTTTTTTTGCGGGTGTTTGCTTGAAAATTTGCTTCTTGTGAGTACAGAGAAAGACAAGCAGGTGTTGAAACGCAACTACCCCCTCAAGTAAGCATTCAGCATGACTCAGCATGATTATCGGTGGACCTCACCTCCCAAAAAGGGGCAGGGTGGTAAATTTGGATCGATTTACATTGTTTGTCAGCGAGTCAACGAAAGGTTGCAGTTGACGGAAGCCATGGACGTGGGGCTCTTTGTGGCATGCTGTTAGAGAATGTTAAAGATTGCTGCATCATGAAGTATGAATCATCTTCAATTCAGAATTGGACGTCAAGAGTCGATCATCCAAGGCAGTTTCCACAAAGGATCACAGCATTGAGCACTTGTGCAGAGCTCAGTCTTCAGCTTGGGGGAACCGAATCATTTTTGTTGCACGACAGAATATAGAACACGCATGCACAATAATCAAATATGATTAATCAATATGTTAGTATGTCATGGATTTGTAAGGATGTAGAAGATTACGTAAGATGACTTAAGATGACTTAAGATGTAACTGTATAAGCGTGTCTTAAGGTTGTCTTGAACTATCATAGTCCAATAGTTCTAGCATGTTCCATCGTGATGTCTGGAAAAGCTCTACCCAGCACTGGGAAATAGATTACATGGAAACATGAACCAGCTGGACCAAGAAGTTGCTCTCAATCGCGCTTTTGCGATTCGGTCCGCATCTTCTTGCTTTCCGCTGAGGCGAAAGTCCTTGAGCGAGGTGGAGAGAGCGAGGCTCATGACATTGTTGCTACCGTAGGTACAGGTACGACATGTTACGGAAATGTACCGATGATACAGCTCCTGCACTATTCCCTCACCATTCCCTATGGAAAAACGCTTCTTCCGCAGACCAGGCCTGAACCAGTGCAAACAGCACTGAGTTCTGCTCCGCGATTGCCTTCGCTTCCAGGGAGTGGCAGTGCAGGTCCCATTCCACCGCGAGATCCTCAGGCTTTTGAAAGTCTCCAGATATATCCAGATCCAGATATTATGTTCCGAGGACATTTGCTGATATGTATTGATATGTTGACTGTGGCAATCTGCGACATGCGGCTGCAAATGTGCGATCTGTACTGCAGGTCGCCCAAAGCATCAGCCGTGGAACCGGTTGCCCGTATGAGATCTCCTGGCAAAGTTCCAGAGAGGCCTTTGAGATCCTTGAAGCGGCTATATCTACTGTGAACCACTGCACTCTTCACATCTCTTCACAATGATTTGATGTGGATGTACTTTAGTCACTTTAGTCTTATTTTATTTAAAATGCATTGAGCCAAAACAATCTGGTATTCTTTCATGCTTTGTTTTTTGGTAGACTCATCTCAGATCTGAGCCCTCCACTTTTCATGGCCTTTTCAGCTGTGAGGCCTCACATGCAACTTGGAGGCTTCGAGGATGGCTCGGCATCGGTTTGCCGCGTGAGCACCGAGCCAGACGCTTAGAAGTTGTTCAAAGGTCTTTTTTTTTTTTTTTCAGTTTGCACTTTTGAACACTTGCAGGGCGGTGAGAAAACGCATCACACCCTGGTCAAGCCTTACTCAACGAGTGTAGCTACAGGGTGCTTGGATGTAGGTATCTGGCTGTCATAGGGCAAGAGGACTGTGGAAAGAAATGAAAAAAACAACACGGGAGACATGAGATGGCTTCTATACCGTCTATACCCTTTCCAAAAAATGACTTTCTTCGAGTGATACCCACCCTGAAACATTATTCTGACATATTCTGACATCGTTTCTGACATACCACCTGGAAGTATATAGTGGAGATATATTCTGACATTCTATCTGACATTCTTTCTGGCATCTATCCTGACATTCTTTCAGAAGAGGAGAAGAAGGAGGAGAAGAAGGAGAAGGAAGCAACTCCGACAAAATCTAGAGACCCTCACTTGGTAGGTGGGGACAAAAAACTCACTGTCATGTTGGTTGTTTCCTTGAAAGACGAACTTCCTGTGAGAAGCAAAGCTGAGCAAATCCGAGCAAAGCCGAGGTCCACTCCTTTTCAATCGATTCATCCTTCAGATCCAGTCCCTTCCCGGCGTACTGTGATGGACAACAAATGTCAGCTTGTTGATTTCTTATATTTTCTTATTATGAACTCTTTCTTATGTTCCTGGTGAAGCGAAAACCTTTTTTTGGTTTCTCGCGAAAGGACTCTGCGATGGCTCCAACAATTCAAGGTGCAGGAGTGCCTACTCGCCCAAAGGCACGCACCTTGCACCAAGCATTGACATTTGGTCCAAAATTGGTGCTGCTTCCGGTGTCACATACGATAATTCCAGCAGAAGAGTAGCAATATGATATGCAATACTCAATTCTGAAAATCGTTTGACAAACTCATTTCTATTGTTGTCTTCTAGGTCACTGTAGGTGTCAAGGAGCACCTTCAATACATCATACTCCTTGTATAGTTGAGACACTTGAGATTTTTGCCTTTTCTTGCCAACCAAAAAAGAGCAAGCTGGTTCTTCTGATCCATTCGCCGCAAGCGTTCCAGCCGTTGGTTTCGAGCTGGCTGCGGTTAAGTCCCGTCTAAGGATCTAACCTATCAATCTATTGACCGTGTTTTGGCAGCAGGGTTTCTCAATAGAAACTGAAACGTTGCACATTCCGACAGTTGCAGTTTTGGACCTTTGCCTACGATTTCGTCGCAGGTGCTTGAACAGTATTGCTCTCAGCTCATTTTCAATGAACAACTGTGAAATGCTTGGACGATCTTGCACATGTTCTAGCTTTATTATCGATGTTACATCGAATATCAGCGATGCAACTTCAAAACATTTCAAGAAGCACTTCAAAAGGTTTTACCACAATTTACTGGGATCCAAAGGGCATTGAGATGGTCAAGACTTTCAGTTCGCAAGGCAAGCCCCATGGGAGCTGGGCTCAGTTTCCCTGAAAGTTTGTAAATCGAACATTTATGAAAGAGAAACATAGAGAAACACTTGTTAAACAATATTAAACATGTATTTTGAAGATCTTTCACAATTATGAAACCCAAGTTGTTTCACAGACTTTTGAGGACCTCCCTCCAGAGGAATTTCTATCTCTGTGGCGACAGTCCCAGGCCAGATCCAAAGGATTAGATCTAGATGATTTAGGAATTTAGGATAGACAATCCATGATAATCCATGATGATAATCCTTTCACAGAGCTTGATGTTGAAGGCGAGCGCTGCCTTCGCGCCCAGAAGCAGGCACCATGGCAGCTACAACTTATCTTTTCCATATTGTTCCACGTATTTTCTGATTTTTTCTATTATATTCTTTGATTTTTAAGACTGGACACGGCATTTCCAGTGGGCAAGTCGACCATGATCTGAGAGGATCTCTGGCTCAGAGGACAGCCTGCGCAAAGTTTGCCCCAGAACTCTTGTCACCAACGGCATGGCCTTGGCGGTCTAGGCAAGTCTCCAATATTCTCCAATAAAGCCATTGATACTTTGCATGTCTTCGCATGTTGGAACAGTCTTCCAGGACCTAAAGCCTGGACACTCTGGACACTCTCCAAGCCACAGTACTGACACTCTGAGAATTACCGCCAGCTGGGACTAGCGCGATTGATTCAAGCCATGCGGAAAAGGGTTGGGTTGCAGTTGCGTTGAAATGCCCTTCAGGTGCACATTCCAAATCGCTGCTATTGAGAATTCAGAACTTGCAATAGGTGCCGAATGTTGCTGATTCTTGGCAAATGTGGAACTTTGAGATATTTTGAGATTACATGTTGATTCAGCCAGGACGGCTTGCGGCAGAACTTGGCAGCCACACGCGATCAGGATCAGCCTTGATAGCCTTTCTCAGCGGTCGTCCGCGCATCCCTTGATTTTTTACGCATTGGCAAGACGCCTTAATTTGATTTAATTTGCTCAAGCACTTCTGAATTTGTAATTACATTTCTTTGCAGACTGTGCAGTATTTGCAGTCTCGGAAAACTGGACATTCTGGGAGATCCCTGCAAAAAAGCATGCTCTGATGCTGCACTCACACTTTACTTGCAGGGGATGGGGACATTCAAGCAGACTCTTTGCAAAGCTTGATACGTTTGATACTTGATGATTCTGAAAGAGCCCATCCCTCCTCTGCAGCTTCAGCAGTGACATAGAGCCTCTACAGGTCAACTCTTGTCAATTAATTTGAGTAAAAACAGTTGCCCATTAAATTTTACTGAGAATTACTGAGATGTACTATATAAGAAAATCTAAGAAAAGATCCTGCAGCTTTGCGTAGGGCAACATCCTCATGGAGGCGACTCTGACGCGGAGTTTCTCACGTCAGGTTCAAGCATGCAAGATCATGCAAGTCTACTAGTCTTTGGCACTATCTGCATGCACAGATAGGAAAGCCCTGAACCACAATTCCCGCAATGGCCGGCTTCGGAACGTACAATCACAAGAAGGCACTGCTCACACTTGCAAGCCACGAAGAGAGACGCTCAAGTGACTAGCGAGAGAGTGAGATAGAGGGTGCAGTTTGCAATTGATGCCACAGATTGCCACAACCTTTCAGGCGCTGATAGCGTTGTTTTTCCTGTACTCCGGGCTCGCTTGAGAGCACACAGCTCGCTGCATATTCACACTTAGAGTTTATTTGTATTTATTTGTTCAGTTGTTCAATATGTTCAATGAAACATGTCAGCCGAGGCTGCAGCTTTCATCTGCTGCTGCCTATGGAGCACCTTTGCCATGTTTTCTGTCTCCAGAGCTCTCGAGTTCTCTGGTAGATCTGGTAGAACTCTGAAATTCTGCAAGAGTTTGGCAGCTTGGCAGGGCAAAAAGAAGAGCAAATTTTTGGAAGCCTATCCGATGGCCTGAATCCTACTCCTCAACTGTAAAAGAAATACAGCAACCACAGCACAAGCGATATTGGAGCAGTTGCTGTATAGGAGCTGTGAGCTGAAAGCCAGAACTTTGCTTTGGCTGGAAACTGAAATGCTAGGCTTAGCTTAGAGAAGAGAGAGGACAAAGAACGGGAAACAATTGGAAAGAGAGAGAGAGAGAGGGAAAGAGAGAGAAAGAAAAAACACAACTGGAAGAAGAAAGATCAAACCGAAGAGGAAGAGGATTAGGAGAGAAGAGGAAGCAAGGGCCAAAAGAGCATTGAAGCAGGCGGGAGGGTTGACGAGTAAAGCAAAAAAACAGTGTCAAGCAACATGCTCCAAGAATCCTCAGTGGCAAGCGGCCTCCAGATTCTGATCCATCAATCCATCTGAGGTCTTCAAGTTTTTGCTATTTTGGTGGTGCGTGTTTGTTTTCGCTGCTGGGCTCTCAAGAGGAAATGAATGTCAGGTTTCGTTCTTGCGTGTTTTTGTGCAACGAATTCAGGTCATGACTGTGTACATCATTGACCATCTGATGTACAAGAAGTTCGGACCAGCAAAGGTGGTCGGTGGCCCTGGTCGCAGTAGATCTGTCAGATTCTGTCAAACTTGGAGGGGCCAAAGCTGCCTACAGCCTGAATGACTGAGGTGTGGCGGGCTGAACGCTTTTTCAAAGGTGTTTCACGTCACTCTCCGAGTTCTGGAGAGATCTGGAGAGTTTAACGTTACTTCACGTTTGATTTCACACTTGAACCAGTCAGGAATGCTCAGAGTGCTTTGGAGTTTCTCAAGACCTTGACATGTTATTTTTTCCCCAGGTGAAGAACTATGGGCGCAGCTGGCCGATCCATCCAAATGGCAGTTGCCTCACCATCGCCACATTTGCACATAAACTCTGCAAGTTGTACGAATCTGCATGGCGTTCGGTAGTAAAAGGTCCAAGGATCATCCAGTGCATTGCTCAGTCTCTCTGCCATTGATCAGTTTCAGCGCAAGCAAAGATGAACCACTGGCACTATCCAAATCCCGAAAAAAATGCGGCGACACCATGCGACACCAATGAGTTAAAAGATGTTAAAAGTGCCGTTTGAGGTCTTACAGACAGCGGACATCAGCCTGGTGTCCAACATGCACGACCCGCCCACCACTCCCGACAAGGCAACGTGCCACGCTGCTCTTGTCCCTCTTGTCCCCTCGTTCATCCTTGTTCTCCATGTTTCTTAGATGTTTGTTTTGATGTTTCCTTCAAATTCCTGCAAATTCAGCATCCGTTGAATTCTTTCGATGTACGCCAAGTTCTAAATGCTGTTCAGGAGGCAAACGAAGCAGAGGAAATCTCGAAAGCGAAGGAGGAAAGCCATGAAAACTCCGACCCGCATTTTGGAGAAAATGCCTTTGAAACTCCCAAAAAAAGATGTGAGCCAATCGAGCAGGAGCCCCAGAGCCATGCGAGCTAATTTAGGCCTTTAATCCTGAAATTATACAATTACTCCACAAGTTTTTGACAGAGTTGATGGTCACGGTACTGGTATGTCATGATTATTTGCAGCAAGCATATTTGACAGTTCAAGTTGAGACGCACACCAGACTGCATTGAGACTGTAGCAACGGCTAACCAGTCTGAACTGTAAGGCTTGGGCCGCTCAGAAAAGGCCTGCTTCCGAGATGCGAGCGAGGAAGAGAGAGAACATGAGCGAGGATGAAAGAAAACGCAAAACGCTACAGGGGGAGTGTCGAGAGCACGAGTTTTGATATGTTTTGAGTTCAACAAGTGGTCGAGCAGTCCTGCCACAGGTCATGGAATGCTTCTTAGACACAAAGCTGATAGTGGGCCGCAGGTAGGTACTGTCTCGCTGTCTCTTTCTCAGCAGCATGATGTGATGGTTTCTGACAATTTGTGCGGTCAGATACGGTCAGGCTGGCAGAGTCTTTTGCCTGCGAGAATGCTCCCAGATCGAGGACGGCTGCTTTTTGAATCTTTTTGAAATCTTTGAACATTTTGAACCAAAGTTATCCAAAGATGCTTTTCCAGTCGAAGCTCTGAGATCTCCGTGCAAAGGAGCCTGTCGAGGGGCCTTTCCTTTTGGTGATGCGGACTATTGAGGCGGAGTTTGCTAAAGTATGTCAAAGTAGTTCCTCGATGTTACTCGTAGTTTGAGAGTGTCTCGAGAGCATCTCAAGAATTGTGGTTTGACTGCAACCATACTGACTGTGCAGGGAGGTCTAGGCTACCCCTTCCTTGAGAACACCGAGATCTCCGAAGTTTGGCATCCTAGTTCATCATCATTCAATGCTGATTTCACATGATTTTACAAAGAGCACAGCAGAACAGAACTCGAACAGATCAAAGGGCAATTTCTGCGTGTTCTTTGGCATGTCAGATTCTACTGGGTCGCCCTGTCAGCAGATTTTGAACAGCTCCAAGGTAGAGATGTTCCCCAGCGAGGTACGCACATCTCTTTGCATGTAGTTTGGTTGCGGAGCTTCAACCAGACAGGACATGCAACGTAGCAATATGATGTGATATGATACTGTGTCACATAATCATAATCATGAAACACCAGAATCACATGCTGCTTATGCTGTACAAAGTTACTTAAGAGGAAAGGACAGAAACTTGAAGGGATTTGAAGAGGTACCAAGTGACCACGGGACTTGGCAGTTTGAATACTCATTGAATACTCTATGTCGACTGGTATGTTCCTTGTGTCAGGATGGCACTGTTCGTTGCAAGATGACTGGCATGGCAGATGTCACGTCTCGCATATTTAGATGGTGGGCCTGGCTGATTATGGGCAAACAGCAAGTCATCAGCATGTCACATGTCATTATTTTAATTTATGTTAGACATTTTTAGACTTTCAATGGCTTACATATGGTTTACATTTTATATAATTTTACATAATTTTACTGATGTGAGGGACACTTCAAATAGCTTCAAATACTTGGAGTCCAGGTGGGCAGGTCTACAGAAAGATTCACAAGCATCTGCTGTGGCCTTCCTGGAGTCACTCGACCAGGTGCAGAATATTCGTTTGTATTGGAAGAAAACTTACGACCTATTGGGACAATATGATACAATATGTTTTATTTATATAATTGGTTCAGATTGATTAACTGTTTTTTCATATTCTTGTTAGGGGGAGAGTGGAAAATTTGATGCTCTGGGTGCCTTGCAGGTTTCAGCAGTGAGGGAGAAGTCCTGAGTAGGCACCGTAGGCACCGTAGGCACCGTTAGCCTCTCTACTCGTAGCTTTGAGCCCTCAGGTGCAAGTGCACAGAAAGCACAGACTTGGTCAAGGTGGTTGGGTTTGCTAGGTTGTTGGGGTGCTACATAATAATCATAATAGATGTGGTTGCTTGGGTGGGGTTGGACGGGCCAGCTTCGGTTTTGTCAGGTGGATTGTTTCCTGTTGGTGCGAACTGCTTATATTCCTTTTGCTTGTGTGTGTGTGCCTTGAGACTGCCTTCTTGTGCTTCAATGTGAGGTGTTGTGCTTGGCTGTTTATCCTATCATTTGTCCATTGCATGTTCTAGCAGTCTAGCATTTTGAATTTGTGTCACCGCCTGCTTCTGCTTCCAGGACTTGGTTGCTTGTTCATATTTGTTTTTTTCTTCTTTGCTGGGCCTGCCTGCATGCCTATCCCTTGCCGCATGATCGTTACACATGATGATGTAATGATCGAAGCCAGTGTGCTTCCTGGGTGTTTGTTCTTGGCTTCAACAGCACGCTGAATTCAGTGCAAATATTTGATGTCATTGAGACCTTCACAGATGTGTGGGTAACAGTTACAGTGAGTATTTCATTAGTACATGTTGAACATAACCTTTAACATTACCTTTTTTTACAACCCTAGCTGGCTTTTTGCGATATGAAAGACTGACAGCTTTGTCTTTTGTTGACAATGTTCGCACCTTTTGCAAGACCGTCCACTCAACGCAGACACACGCATTTTTTTCAAAATGCAAATACGCATCAAACAAAAAATAGAAAATACGAGCTGGCTAATGCCTTCTTCCAGCTGTCAATAAGTCTGGCACCCAGAAAGACGACATCTTCCACTTTGTTTTCACGAGGGGAGTCACGACAACCAGACAGTTTGCTGCAGAGGTCTATATGAAGAGGGTTGTTTTGACACGACATGGTCTCGCCTTGAGTCTCGTTCCTCGAGGTTGCATGGATGACCAGAAGAAGGTGCAGCGGAATTGCAGAAATGTTATGAGGTGTCTAATGCATAGATTTGTATTCGTTTAATGTGTTTGGATGTTTTTTGAGTTTCTTGATGTTTTGGACTCAGAGGATTGTTCTGGGCAAATTAGGAAGCTGTGCCAACTTCAGGCTTTCCTAGCTGCGGCTGAGAAAGGCCTCGAAGACGCCCTTGTCTAAGCGCTTCCAAGTATTTGGCGTATCAGTTCGATGCATTGCTGCATGAACCTGCAGGTCATTCGCAAAGAACTCCAAGGAAGCTCAGTCTGCATACACTGCGATACTGTAGCAGTAAACAAGTGCATGGAAGTATGCATAATGCAATGGATATGAAATTGCATATTTTTTGTCAGATGCATACATAATTAGTCAAAACTGTATTGCTCATTAGATCTCAAGGCAGGAATCGTCGACTGCTCATTGCTGCGGAAGATTCTCAAGGCAGAGGCAAGGAAAGAAAAGGAGATATTCAATAGATATTCCATTTTTGCAGCGCTTCTGCATGTTTCCCTTCAGGTCCAGTGCATTTAGCAGCCAAAGGAGGGCAGCAGCAGGCCTGGTCCGCACTTCACTATGGTGAAAGAATGTGAAAGATGTCAACAAAAAACTGCCAACAGTGAATGATCATATAGGGGAATGTCATTCCAAGCTCCAAGCACTTCGAAAAAACATCGAAAGGTTCCGATCAGAAATCCAATCCGTCCTCGCAGCAATCCGCACACTGCATTTGAGTCACATAATTCACATGCCAGTCTTGGGAGAAATTAAACATGTTTGCAGTTGAGCAACAGCCCCTGCGACAAGCTTCACTAACGCAGAAGTTTCTTGATGATGCCCAATTCACATGCATTCACAGGCATTCACAGGCATTCACAGGCATTCACAGGCATTCACAGGCATTCATAGCCTGCCAACAGCATACTACAGCAACTACAGCAACTACAGCAACTGCAGCATCGCGAGAAGTGACAAGATACTCTTGGCCGGGTTGGGCACGGAGCAATGGAGGCTGCAAGCGTCGACAGTCCCTCACCTGTAAGCCTAGCCCATGTGCCTGAATCCAGCCTTATTGACACATTGAGTGCGTTGTCAATCAAAGACGTCTTTTCCGTGACTGCCTGTGACCGAAAGTGGTTGCATGCTGGATTCTCAGCTACAGATCTTCCAGCAGTCTTGGAAGATGATGAAGATGACACGCCTTTGCCAACGCTCCAGTTTTTGCCATCATTGAAGTCTCGGTTTCCTCGCTTGCAAAATTCCGTTCGAGCTCTTGTAGAAGGAGATTGGCTGCCTGAGCATGCTGACGCATTCCGCATTGCCGGAGCTCTGGTACGCAAACTTGTTGTGCGGCTGAGCGAAGGTGTAGGTGAAGCAGAGCTTGCCTTTGTGCTCAAGTCATGCCCAAACTTGTATCGGCTTGAACTGACAGACTATGACCTAGTTGGTACAGTCACAGGAGACTTCTTACAATATTTACCTCCCAGTTTGATAGAGTTGCGGTTGTGTTTGCTTCGCTCGCTGAAGGACAAGAATTTGAAACGCTCAGTTGAAGTTGCACCGCACCTGCAAAGCATTTCCCTCGAAGGAAATGATGATCTGACCAGTGATGGTATGTCTGTTTTAGCAAATCTGCGACTTCAGGAGTTGGCAGTGGTATGTACTCGAGCTGGGACTTCTTCCCAGATTACTGAGGAGACACTGATACACATATTGGCAGGAAATCTTCGAGGGTTTGGTGAGGGCACTGGAGAGAGACTTAGACAGCATGGAGAGTTGCGAGCTTTGGAAATTTCTGAAAGGGCTGGACCTCCTCTGGAATTGGTTGAAGGGGGAGAACGATTGATGGGCGCGATGGGAAGACATCCGTTGTTAAATAGCTTGTCGTTGAGTGGTGTTGTGGGAATTTCTGACAAGGCATTGTGGGTCCTTGCAAATGCGTGTCCAGGATTGAAGGCACTCACCTTGTATCGTCCAGGAAGTCAGCTTACATCAGCTGGTTTGCAGCAAGCCCTTGAATGTTTTGGCCTGAAAAGCCTGAGCTTGGGTTGTGTGGCAGATTTCTCAGGTGCTTTCAAGGCTATACAAAGTGCTGCGCATCACTTGATCATGTTGGACATGACACGCTACTTTCGATCAGCAGCTGGAGTATCCCTCGTTTCTGTGCTCAGGCAATTACAAAGCTCAGAACGCTTCCCAAGTTTGCGAAATGCGTTTTTCCGGGGTACCTTTTCAGCTGAGCAAGTTGCCGCTTGCCGCTTGACAATGGCTCTTCAACCAGATCACAGTCGCCAGAGCCTTCAGATTTCATGGTTTCAGTTTGACGAGCAGACATTCCAAGTTCAGTGGCTTTCTGGTGGTGACCAAGTTTGCGTTCACCTTCAACGATGTTTCCGAGAGGGCGAGTTCATTTAGTCACCGTCCTGGGAGCATCTTTGAGCTACCTGTCAATCGTATTCAATCGTATTCAATCGTATTCAATCGTATTCAATCGTGTCATCTGACTGAGAGCGCCCTCCCGAAGCTCAGCGAGTCCTTTGGTCATTTGCATGTCGTGGACTTTGTGGCAAACTGGCAGATGAAGTTTAATTGGACTTGCCCCTCAACATCCCTCCACAAAAGCCCTCATCAAAAGGCGCTACTAAAACGTCAGCGTATCATCAACAATCACACAGTGGCGAGTTGGATGCTGGATCCTTCAGAAGTTCCACGTAGTTCAAAGTGTCAAAAGGTGTCAGAAACACGATGCTGTTTCACCAGATGACAAAGCATCATCAGAAGCAGCGGAACAGCGGAACAGAGATGATGCCGCCAGACAGACGCGGAATGAAAAGAAATGTATCAGGGCACAATATTTTTTTTCAAAAGGGCTTCATTTGATAGATGTCTTATGATGTCTTTATAGAATCTGTGCTCCATGCTGGCAGGTTATCCGTCTTTTGCACGATCACGGAGTTTTACTGGAGGTGCCAAGACTTGAGTTACACAGATATCTAAACACATTAAGCAATTTAAGCACACTTGGACTCTCAGCATTCTGAGGTGTTGGACTGCAATGGTTGGACTCCTTTGCACCTAGCTTGTGAGCATGGACGCCTTGAGGCCCTTCAGAATCCGTCACAATTCCATACAATTCCATGTTTCATCAGGTTTCCACCTTCAACATCCTTCAACTGCATTGCAACGCCAAAAGCAATTTTTACACAAGACTTAAGCTGCTTCGGCACTTCCGCATTGGTTTCAGTGCAAACCTAGCCTGTTCGCAGCTGTTTCAGCACAGAAGAAAGAGCCGATGCAAATCATGCTCTGTGGATACAGTTTGCTACAATAGTATTTCAATCATGTTACCATGTTCCATCGATAGCAGCTCAGTGACTAAACCAGACACTTGAAAAAGCACAGAATATGCAAGAATGAAACTGCTAGAATCTGAGAGACAAATACAACCTGCACAAATCTGCACAATTTTCCAACCAACAGAATTCGACAAATAGTTGCCGCACAAAATCAAAGGTATTCGAAGGTCTTGTCCCCATCTCTCGCTTTGCCACCTGCAATGCCTCGGGGAAGGCTGGACAGAATATAACAGAAATCTTGAGAAATGCCGAGATGCTAAGATGCTGCCAACATTTGTGTTCTACAATTGTATTTACGTACGTATATATATATATACACATATTAATATATATATATATATTACATAAAACCACACATTTTAGAATCAGTCAACGTGCAGATGGCGGAGGAGACTACTTAATCACGCTTTGGAAACTGCAGGAGCCGCAGTCGCGGAAGAGGTCGAGGACAGAAAAAAGGTCGAGGACGTACAACTTCAGGCCCGAAAACATGGATGTGCCACTGTGCCACGCGTGAGCCAAGTCAGTGTTGTTTTGTTTAGGTGCCAAAGATGAGGACTTTGGCATGTCGCCGCCTCCAAAACTTCGCAAGAGTAAAAGCGTGGAACAGACCTACCAAAAAAAGACCCAGGCGCGGAAAACTGTCAGAGTATGAGTATGATGAGATACCGTAAGAGTATGAACATTGAATAGAGATGAATAGAATATGACATGGCAGCATGTCTCTGATGTGGGGGGAATGACTGGGAATGTACTGTGCGGCTTACCGATTGGGTCCCATGTACATGATGAACACTTGCCCAGGTAGAACACATCCTTCTGCGTCCAGACACGTATGTTGGATCGATTGAGCACCAGGACCGATAGAACATGATAGAACTGATACAACATGATACAATTATCTAATACAACAATATCATACAATATCCACATCGACTCTTCATAGATCTGAACAGGTTTCGGATGTTTCGGATGACTGTTTTTGCTGCATCTTGGGCCCTCAGGATGAGTCTTTGTGGGTTTGGAATGAGAAGAAGGCACTGGCAAAGAATGTGTTTACTGTGGCTTACTTCTTGGGATGTTTTGGCATGTCTTAGGACATCTTAGGACATCTTCACTGCCAGTGTTCTTTTGCGGTTGACGTTCCTTTTTTGTCCAGCTGCAGGAGGAGATGCAGTACAAGGACATCAGCTATGTGCCAGCTTTGTACAAAGTCTTTGACGAAATCCTTGTGAACGCGGCCGACAACCTACAGAGAGATCCCAAAATGAAGGTGCTAAGAATTCCATAGAGTTCTGACAAGTTTCTTCTTGGAGCATTTGCGTGCACCAACTGGCTCTGGTACAGGTCATCAAAGTGGACATTGACAAGTCCAAAGGCCAGCAAGTTTGACATGGGATATTTTTGCATTTTAGAAAGTCTGATGCTCATCAGAAGTGTTGTACCCAGCGATGAACCTTGAGCAGCTAGGCAAGGATTCCTTTTCAAGAAGTAATGTAGGAAGATGTAGGAGGACCAAAAACAACAAGTCGATGCTGACCTGGAGTGAAGGCGTATAGTAGGGAAGAGTGGTGGGCAAGACAGAGATGCGTAGTGAGAAAGCAGAGCAAAAAGAAAATGCATGTCTTTGAAAAGGTAGATATCTCTGCATATCTCGACATTTACTTTGGAATTGAGCACGTACAAAAGCCATCGAGGGTAGAGGAAAATCATGGAAAACAATGTGCTGCATCGAAGAACTCCTCGTTCCAGAAAGGGTTCCAATCTGAAGGCACTTTTTGTACGCGGTGTGAAAGCCAATTCCAGTCCTCTTTGGTTGCCGTTTGTAAGGGCTATTTGCATAATGTGTTGAAACATTTTGTAACCTGCCACAGCAAGGAAGGATCCGTGTTTGGAACGATGGCAAAGGCATTCCAATACAGCTGCCCCGTCCTTATATTGATCGCATATTTGCCTTGCACTTATGAAACGAGGAACTTGCTCCGCATCTGAGGCACAAGAAATACAAAGTCTTTGTTCCAGAACTGGTCTTTGGTCACTTGCTGACAAGTGACAATTATGATGATTCTGAACGATCCTGGGATGCAAATGGACTGGAGGAAGGGAAGCAGAAACTCCTGAGTGCCCGACAAGATCATGTTGCTCCTACCGGTATGCGTATATGGCGCAGCACAAGACTTGCAACCATAGCTGCTTTCTCCAACTGTGGTATCATCAGTATCGGACTGGTTTGTTGGTTACCACTGAGATTTGTCTTCTATCGGATATTCCAAAATGTTCTCTCGTCCAGTAGATTTGGATCCAAGGAAAAGTCACAGGAGATCGCAACGGTTATGGCGCAAAATTGACGAATGTGTTCAGCAAGACGCTTGATTTGCAAAGTCAACACGGCCCCAGAATGCCCCAGATGGGTGCATGTTTTGAGGGCTTCGGATTGTCACATTTTGGACGGACAAATATGCCTTCAGTTGCCAGAAAAGTTAACGCGTTTCATGATGTTTCCGAGGAAGTTTGTCATCGAGACTGCAGGATTGGCTGGCTTGTGAAAGAACCCGATTTCCCGATTTGCTTTGATTTGAAGAGATTTACTTCAACATATTTCAACATGGTTTGCTGCTCCTTGCATTCACTATCAGAACGTGACGAATCGCAGGAGCTATAGCACGTTTGCACTTAAATACTCGGAGCAAATCGTGGTTGAAAAAGCGAAGGGAGTGCGAGTTACTTCCCTTCTTCCTTGCTTCCAGGTGGAGGTAAGAAGTACAAGCAGGAGTGGACGAAAAACATGAGTCTCTCACTCAGTTTATCGATCCAAATCAACTTGTGTGCTACAATACTTTAGAAGTTGGGTGAGACATTTGGGTCAAAAAGCCTTGCAGAGTATAATGCCAGAAAGATTCCATGAGTGCATGTTTGTGCTGTTTGTGTGTTTCCCTTGTCGTTGGCTTTCAGGGTTCAGATTTACACAATGAAACCATTGAGCAACAGAGAGAGCTCTCAGGCAAGAAAGGAAAGCCAAATGTGACAAAGCTTGCCGGCAGCATTATTTTTGTGTTTTTATTGCGATGCATTCGTGAGACTTGGTGACCATCCAAGAGAGACATCACAGCTGTCGAATTATCGTGGTCTGAGGGGATCAGCGGGCAGTTCTTACACTTCTGTTGAGTTTTGGCCGGACCTCTGGCAGCATCCGTATCCTCCAGCTGTCCATAGCTGTCCATAGCTGTCCATTTGTTATCATTATTTGTTATCATTATCATCCAGAATCATCCAGTTGTCACAGCTGTTTGGAATGGCTCAAGTCCAAGAGAGCTCATTGTGGCTCCAAGGACTTGGCAAAGTTTGGGATGAAGGAACTTGAGGACATTTGGGATTAGACAGCATGGGACAACTGTGGAATGCAGCTGAGGGTTCTTGAGTCTTGAAAAGTGTTTTGAAGATCTTCAAAGAATTCATGAAAATATTATTTCGTAGTTTTCCAAAGTATTTGCTGGAACCGCTTTTGGGGCTATGCATTGTGCCGCCATGCTCCACCATACGCAGGCTGACACTCTTGCGCTGATGATGCGACGGGTCTACGATATTGCAGGTCAGGGAAAATTTGAAAGGTTTGAATTTGTATGTATGTATACGTATGTATTATATATATATATTGTTGGTGCCAAACCAAACACTGGAAGCGGGCCCCTTTCCTATTCAAATTCACCAAGGACCCCAGGTCCAATCCAAATTCCACCAAGTACGCCCACCGGAGCGAAAGCACCTTTTGCTATGGC
>Ga0126342_10003265_pt1 | contig 26617 bp, 30 predicted proteins | sample Cyp1metagenome_FD_92528 | JGI IMG/M metagenome (GOLD analysis project Ga0126342, IMG submission 92528) | Coral microbial communities from Lord Howe Island, Old Settlement Bay, Australia - Cyphastrea 1 metagenome | ecosystem: Host-associated > Invertebrates > Cnidaria > Coral ...
CTTGGGGCAGCTTGCTGGCTGCGAGATGGGTTTGACCTTGGAAAGCGAAGAAGGAGAAGTTCCACACCTGCGGTGGTCCCAGGCGCCGCCCCTGCCTTGGCCAAGGCCGGGGTCGGCGGATAAATCATTGTATTTTTGTGGTAACTTCATTTTCTGACTAGTTTTTTGTTCTTTTCCCCCCTTTTGGGCCGCTGTCAAATTAACTTTTGAGCCACAGCAAATAGCCAGGAATTCTGCCTGGAAAGTACGGAGAAATGGGGGTTAAGAGAAATACCTTCAAGGCACCGTAACGCAATTTTTTGCATGTCCGCACATCCAACAAAGTCGGATCAGAATACCTGCCATGCGTGAATTCCATATGTGGATTCCCTGAAGAAAATGTTGACTTTTCGGAAAATTGGGAGGTCGTGCGATTCGCGCCCATGATGGATGCGCTTTTCCTGTTACTGCTGGTGCTGGCAGAAGTTTGCCGCATCACGTGTCCGGCATACAGCCTGGTCCTCTGCATATGCATGGTCTACACTGTTAGGTTTGGGAAAGATGTCGAGTTTTTCGGGGATGGTCATCACTCCGTTAAGAGGGATTTGTAGCGTTGTTTCTTTTGATAGCCACTAGGTTTGGATTCGGATTCCCGATTTCAACACACGTCGGCTCAAAGGTGGACCAGATGCGACAGCACTGAGGTGGACTTGCCTTCTTCATCGCTGGCTTATACATGACCCACATGCTGCCCGAATATGTGGTCTACCTGGCCAGGTTGTGACGGTTGTGATAGGCTGTGAAGGTACCTTTTGTAGCATAGCACTCAACGAACTAAATGTTTTTCTCGGCTTAATCTTCCAGGTTTTGCAACTGTCCTTGCAGGATGAAAATTGATTCTTGAAAGGACCAGCGGCTGTGGCTTTTCAGGGAGACCCTTTCTGTTCACTGGATCCTTTGTCTAAATTAGTCAGGGCCAGATCCATGAGCCAGGCGTCCTTCAATCCGTACATCAAACTTCCAAGGCCCTTCTGCTGCATTCTGTAGACCGTACCGAAGTATGGATTCCAAAACCATCGGTTTCTGGCTAGCGTAGATTTTAGGTCCGCTTGTTTGCAAACATGTATTACAGATCCCTGAATAGAGAAAGATGTATATGGACCCGCAAAGAAAGGGAGGCCTTTGCAGTTTGCAGACTGCCACTGATTAAATGATTCCAGCAGATGAAGACTTCCAGTTGCTTCCTCGGTCGCTTCGCGCAGGCTGAGGCGGAAGAGCAAAAGCAGTAGCCTTGGTGATGGAAACCATAACATTTAGGAAGCCGAAGGAATACCGAAACGCAGGGGTACTTGTAAACCATGCACCAAAGTTATGCCAATAGGTTTACAAGTACTGGCATTTTCAACCCAAAGCCCCGCGCTTCATGGATGCTCTTAACGTACCAACCTCCACGGCTGCTGCTCAGGCGTAGTAGCTCCCTTGCCAGATCCAACGGGCTGAATAGTCCTGGTAGACTGTAGGAACATGTAGGAACTGCTGAAGAAAGTGGGCACGAGATGCCCGACCGGTGAAAATCCGGGGCGATTCTCGGCTTTCGAATTTGTCCGACACTTGGACATTAGCATAAAGAGCATGTTTTTTGCACCATCTCCAATAGAGGGATGGAGATGTACAGCGACTCGTTTAGTGGTCCGGTTTGGAAATCACCAAACACGTGTTTCCAGCCTTGTGACTAGGGCTTTGCTGTGGTTTTCCCAGGACCTTGGAATGGAAAGCTATGGCGAGCCTCAGAGATGCAGACTCCAGAGGAAAAAAGGTTTGTCTTGACGCTTCTTCCCTATCTGGCTATTGGGTGCAAACCATTCAAAACTAATGTTGCCATATTTGTTTGATGATGAACATCTAGTTGCCAGCCGGTCTTATGTTCAGAGCGCCCACCACTTGAAACCAATTGCTGGATTTGACATCAGCCAACAGAAGCCCTCAAGAGCCCAAAGTGGCTCACAGGCTCGAGCAAAAGGACACGGACAGCAGATACGAACTCAAGAGAACAGAAGCTTCAGCCCAAATAGTTTTGCACATGTTCCCTCAAGCTTCTACCGCTAAAATTCAGCCATCGACCACCATGCACTGAGTAGCGTTTCTTGCCAATGCTGCTGAAGGTTTCGAAGCTTCTTGACCTTCTCCACGCAACCTGATTACATTGCAAGTTGAATACGTCGAATGTGCATTGATGGTGGAACCCCAAACCACACCACTTTTTTTCCTTGCAGGCTGCTCGTGATGGTGATTTGGAGGCCCGCTGTACTGAAAGCCTACAGATACCATCAGATACCTACAGAACTGGCTGAAAGCCATGAACAGCGCAGCCAACAGAAATTGCCCATGCTTTCATTCCCGCGGCGAGCCACGAGCTCAAGCGTTGAGCCGAGCTAGGAAGTTTGCTAAGGTTGTCTTGAACGCACATTTTACATTCATTTGGCCCAAATGGTCATTCAATGGGGACAATGATAATAATTATGATATATATATATATATAATAATTATACATTGGACTCGGAGGTACCCATTGTCAGACAAACTCATTTTCAGACAGTCTGCCATGAAATATTCCCAAATCTCGGTGACGAATATCAAACTGTTTTGTAGTTGCCCACAAGCAAATCCTACTTGATCCCCACTGACGGACGTTGTCACAAGAGATCATGCAGCCGGCATTTCTGAGCCATGGGTCATTGGTACTCAGGTGCCTTACTGTTTGAGGTGGTTTCCAACCTGTGGTTTCTGAAAGATGTTGGAACTCAGCTCCAAGAGTCGCTTCATTTCGTTTTGGATTCTCTGGCCTCCACTGTTTGAATATGTTTGGGTTCTCCTTTGGAGTCTCCTTCTCGAGCTGCCCAAGACTTACAAACGTCTGCATCGCTCTTTTCCAAGATGGCGTCAAGTTGTTGCATGTTCAGTCACCAGTTTCGTGGCAATCGTGCGCACCTCACTCCACCTAGGCTTTGTCTGAAAGTAGCTGGTCCCTAAAATCCAATGGCTTTTCGATTGGTTCATCATCATTTTCCAAATTTTAAAAACCACATTTTTTTTGGGGGGTTTTCCACCCGTTTTTGGAGAACCTCCGTGCAGGCGCGCCACTCCGCCCTGTCCTTCATGCCGCTTCTCATGGCAGGGGACAGGCACGGGGCCTCCGCGCTGGTCCCTTGGGTTTCTTGGGTTTCTTAAGATGATCCCGAAAACCATTGCTTCAAATGGTTGCAATACTAAAATGATTTCATTTTGGATTTGGGGTACCATTTTAGGACATATCGGGCTGGAAGACACCTGCGCGTGGGCAGGGGCTGGAGAGCACAGATTTTAGGTGGGGAAACGACTGGGAATTAACATGAATTAACGCGATACAATGTAATGTTTTTTTGTTTCAGCCCCCCATGGATGGTTTTAACGGAAAAGCATGTCCAATTCGGTGGGTTTCCAATGTGGCATCTCCAAGGTGTTGGCCGCTTGGAATGGCACTGGGCTTCATGCAGCGCCGGAGTCACTAGCACTTGATACTGGTTGTTCCCGTTGTCTATTGGTTCCTGTTATGCCATGTTGGTGCAATCATGTGCAATCCATGTAAACTTCGTAAAATGATGCAATATGACATAATATGACTATTGTCACAGATGCTTTGTCACTTGATGCGTCTCAACGTCTCAATACTTGGATGATCTGGGATGGTTGTTGAGGCTCTCGCAAGCTTACCCTGCACCGGCAACGAAGCCATACGCAGCGCTGCGGAGTCAGTCGCAGGTGGGGATGGGTCTATCTGGGCTCCCTGGGCCGTGCATTTGAACTGATTCCAAGATGGTCTTCATTACGGTCTGAATTTTGCAGTCGGTGTATTAGACTATCAGACAACCAATTGAAGTCCTGATTGCCAATGATATGAAGTATATACAGTATATATATATATTTCACAGCTTCGATCTACCAGTCTGAATTGATGGAGTTTCCTGTCTTCTTCTGTCACTATGAAATGTGATGGTGGTTGAACAACTGGCCATTGAAATCAAATTTCAACCAGAAGGCAGATGAGTGGACTCAGTTTCACTCCCATCCCACACGTGTTTCTGCATGTTTTTCCAGCCAATCCCAAGATGTCTGGATTCCCCTCACAGGTTGGAGATGGACGGGAACGATTTCACTTTGGAGGGTGAACGTCATCGCATCTTGTCGGGCTCTGTGAGCTACTTCCGAGTCTTGCCCCAACAATGGCGCGATCGCTTGGAGAAGCTGAAGGCACTGGGGTGCAATGCAGCTGAAGTCTATATTCCTTGGAATCTTCATGAACCTGAACCAGGGACGTTCAACTTTGAGGGGCGCTGTGATTTGCTGACTTTTCTGAGCCTTTGTCAAGAGCTGGAGCTGGATGTGCTCTTAAGACCTGGGCCATATATTTGTGCAGAATGGGATCTGGGTGGTCTGCCCTGGTGGTTGCTGAAACGCCCGGATCCTGTACCTTTGAGGTCGTCGGACAAAGACTTCCTGACGGCCGTGCGCCGCTGGTGGAGTGAGCTCTTGCCGAAACTCGGGCCCTTTTTGGCGGCTCGTGGCGGGCCTATCATCGCCATGCAAGTGGAGAATGAGTATGGCTACTGGGGTGCAGACAAGAACTATTTGGAGGAGTTGAGGACTATTTTGCTTGAGGAGTTTGGCAGTGATTGTCCCTTACTATTCACCAGTGATGGTACATTTTGGCCAGACCTACAGCAGAATGGTGGCTTGGATGGCATGCTGCGCACCGCCAACTTTGGCTCAGATCCTGCACAGCGACTAGCAGAACTGCGTGCAGCACAGCCCCAAGGGCCCTTGTGCAATATGGAGTTCTGGATAGGCAACATGGGGTAGGGCTGAAAATGCTATAAAATGCTTAGAAAATAAAGAATCTGACCAGTTTGATCCAGTTTGGGGCCATCACTTCGGCATATTTTGGCGCTGCTTGCGATTGGTGGATCCATTCTTGGGGTTTCAGAAGCTCAACCCACTCAGCAGTGTTTTTTTTCGTGTGACATGAGCCTCAATCCGCCTGGGTCGCCCATCCCGCAGGCAGCTTACCAAAAGAGTTTGACCAATTTGACACTTTGGGAATGACATGGATTGCTTTTTGTTACTACCGCAAGATGAAGGAATCAAATATTTCCCACATATTTTTACAAGTTGTTCATGTTCTTTCTAAGTCGCCAAGGTCCCCGGTTGCCCACGGTTGCCCATGGTTGCCCTGTATCATCACCCCCGTCGCCTTCCTGCGGGGCAGGTTGGTTTGATGCCTGGGGAGCTTTGACTGGAAAGAGTTTTCGAGATCCTGCAGATGTAGCCAGGACCTTGCGAGACACCTTGGATGCTGGGGCATCTGTGAACTTCTTCGTGTTCCATGGGGGCACCTCTTTTGGCTTCTGTGGTCCCGGTGGAAACATCTCCAATGTTGGACTTTATGAACCTCAGGTGACATCATATGATTATGGTGGCTTATTGGATGAAGCCGGGGAGGTCACTGAGAAGTATTTGCGATGTCAGGAAGTGCTGGCAGATTTCCTGCAGAAGCCAGAGCTGTTGGAGAAGTCCTTTCCAATGTCGCGGCGGCTGCCGGAATCGCCGCCATTGGAATTGGAGGCATCGCTATCACTGGAGGAGTCTTTGCCTGTTATGGCTACACCCATCACCTCAGCTGTGCCTGTGCCTGCAGAACAAGTGGGTTTGGGCTATGGCTACATCATGTATCGGACCAAGGTTCCCAGCACCAACAAGCTGCCCCTGACCTTTGGCAAGGAAGCCATCCGAGACTTCGCCAGCGTCATGACGGAGGGACGGGTCTTGGGGACCATCTACCGGAACGACACCCGTCCGGGGGCGAGGGAGTTTGATCTGCCGGAGCAGGGCTGTCATTTGGAAGTCCTGGTGGACATGATGGGCCGAGTGAATTTTGGCCCGGCCCTCCTGACAGAACGCAAGGGCCTCGTTGGTCCGGGCAGTGTGCAACTGGGATCACCCTTTACTGGCCCGATGCGTGCAGTGCTGGGATGGGAGATTTTTCCCCTGCCGATGGATGAAGAAATGTTGTCGGAGATTCCATGGGATACTCGCAAGGTGAATAGGCAGTGGAACCGGGGACCTCGCTTCTTTCGGTATGTCCTTCACGTTCAGCAACCTGCCGACGGCTTTTTGGCCTTGGATGGATTCAAAAAAGGCCAGGTTTCTTGCAGTGAGTCGACGGTTATAGGCTATAGTTACAGGGACTTAACTTACAATAAGTCAATTGATCTCAATTACATGGACATCAAAAATGGTGGGTAATTGAGTTATTGTAATGGTGGGTTGAATGTTATTTTGTGAATGTTCCTCTCTGAAATGCCTTGCGCCCCTAAAAAACCAGGCTTCGCTGTGATCAACGGCTTCAATCTGGGCCGCTACTGGGAGGTGGGCCCCCAGAGATCATTGTACATCCCTGGACCCGTTCTTCAACGAGGGCGCAATGAGGCCATCAGACCATCAGATACAGGGCTTGGGTAGCAGAAATGCACTGAAGTATACTGAAGTTGCATTTCCAAGCATGTCCAAGATAGCAGTTGATCCTTGAGTCCTTCACATTCCTGACATACCTGGTTCAAGAATCCATTTTTGATATCTTTGCATGTCTTCGTCAGGAGTGTGTGTGCATATCTCACAAAAACACAACATCTGGAAGCCAAGTGACTGCCAACATGCCACCATCTTCATGCCAAGTGACTGCTGATCTTTGGAGGATTGGTTTTGTGCCAGGTCTTGATTTTCGACATCGACAGCCCTGCCTGTGATAGGGCCCCTCCGGCTCCCAGGATTGTGCTGCTTCCTCAGATGTGGACCCAAGGACATTGCGAAGGAATGGAGAGAAAGGGGCACATGCGAACACACATCATACCGGAATTTGTGCAAATTAAACGTTTGGAGAATATGTCGCATCTTGAGAAGTGATTGTGCTCTTGACAAAAAACGGGTGGCAAGTGCAAGTATAGAGTGAAGTCTAGCCGTTCCACGGACGTCAAGCTCCATCACAGCCGAAGGGGACTCTCAATTTTTTCATGCCCTTGACATCCAGAGACCATGGATGATATTGTTGATCCACCTTGGCTGCACCTTCTCTGAAGTGCTGTCGAGGTCAAAAGCCATTTGGTCCTCAGGCGTTTTGCCAGCAGGAGCAAAGGTGGGATGGGTGGGGATTCAGTCCATGAAAATGTATCAATATATACAGTATATATATATTATATTATATAATATATATATATATATCGTGTAATGCTTCCACAGTGATCAAGTTCCTTCAACTCTGTGACAAGGGGAGCTCCTGCCAGTTCACAGGAAGCTGCAGCAACTGTCTCAAGTATCTTCCAATCCTGGACAGCTTGAGACGATCTGGAGCAAAGACTCCAGAGATATTTGCCCAAAGTGGTTTGTACAAAGCTGTGTCATGCTGAGTACCAAAGAAACATCTATGCAAATTGATTTCTGGAAAACGAAGGTGGCAGAAGGCCAATGATTCGTCACTACAGTCAGAGGTGTGGTTTGCAGCTAGTGACAGGTGGTGTTGAGGCTACTCTACACCAATCCTTTCATCCGTCCACAGGAGCAGTGGCAAAGAGTGGCAAAGCAGTTGAAAACCTATCTTGTCCAAAGATGGTCACACCCTGGTATCATGCTTCATCTTTGATTCCGAAACTGGTTTGATTTACCAAGAAAAGATTTGAATATGGGTCAAGAATTATCAATGCCCCAAAATGGATGCTTTTCATATCTTTTTATAACAAAAGCAACCAAAAAGTGACCAGCCATTGGTGGGCCCAAAACTGGATCAGGAGTTGTGCGACTCCCTGTGGGAAGCAGCTCGCGGATGCAAACTGGAGGTAGCTCTTGCACCTTTCTGCAGTCAACAAGATACTGTACAATCTGATACAATATGCATGTTTATGACACAAATCGGGCTTTTTGAACGGCGCTTGTGTTGGACAAGCTCCGGAGAAGTAACCAGCTCTTGACACGAAAAGAATAGCGCTGGCCACTGGAGGTGCTGCGAAGCCTGTTGGAATTTCGGGTGGATCCCACCTGTGAGCCATCCCCGAGCATCAGTAGTCCACTAGCACCTCTAAGGCGCTGGGGCTGCTGGTGCCGGTCATGCATGTGTATGTTAATATGTATACGTATATATATATATATATATATGATATATGTATGTAGTAGACATATATATATATATATGTATGTATATATATAATGCATATATTGACATGGACTGTACATGACACTTTTGTAAAACTGACTAACAAGAATATGGTGGATCTTTTGAATCACTAGAAGTGCTTCAACCACACATCTCAGCATGTCTCGGGATGTCTGGGTACAGCTCTGCAAGGCAATTGCAATGGACGCCACTTGTGGCTTTGGCCGTGAACGACAGCACCTTGTCCTTTTTGAAAACACTGAGAGTAATGGAGGGTCAACAACTTCTGCACATTCATCCTGTCCGAACGGATCCAATTTGGTGTCAAGGTCCGGAAAGAGCTGCTGTGGTTGCAGAGCTGCTATCGTACGGGTCCGATGGGTGAGAGCCTAAGAAAGCGCGTGTTGGACTTGCATACCCTCTGGTAAACTAAGATAGCTATGGAAAGATCCACCATTTTTAATGGGAAAACTCACTATAAATGGCCATTTTCAATAGCTATGTTAAATTACCAGAGGGTATTGTAAGTTGCTTCAACTGTTCATGACGGAACCGGAGTCAACTCTTCACTTTTGCACTAGTTTGGAGGTGCATGAGCGAGAATGGATACGGCCACAACCGGAACAAGGTGCTCCCCAGTGTCAGTGTTGAAACAGATAGCTTTTGAGGCGTGGTTCGAAAAGGACTGCTATCTCGTTGAGGTGGTGGATTGCAACATTGGACCTTCCATGGCGCACAAGACGCCGAAGGAGCCAACAACAAAGTGTTGGGGCACCCAGACTATGTTTGCATCAAGACTTTGGACCTCTCAAAAGAAAGGTCTTCCAATGCAGCCCGTATGAAGAATATCAATCTCTTGTGGTTAAATTGTTGCCATTGCTATATGTTGCCATCGTCGTTTTCTCGAATCTTTGGATCCCAGGGAAAGCCTCGCAGACGGATGCCCCGTGGCCACCGGAGCCATCCTTTCCCAAGGTGTTGATGGTGAGCAGCTCAGCAGCTCAGCCATGCCATGAAGCCATGCCATGAGCTGGGCACTTCGAGGCCATGCCACCTGAGATGGATTGCTGGGAAGACATCGTTGCGCAGGAGGCTGGTGAAATATGGTGAAATATGATGAACTATGGTGAAGTGCCAAACTTTCTGAGATGGCAAGAGCTGCTGACTGACTACCTTTTCTATCCTTTTCTGTTCACTGTTCACGTTGCGTTTTGGGTTTTGACATTTTTGACGTGACCTTTCGAGTGACGACCAGTCCATCCCAGGACCCAATCTGCTGCCAGGATCTCGACTCCATGGAAGCAAAGTTGGAGGCATCCGATTTCTTTGTTGGCAAAGCTGATGCCCAATGTAGATGCTTGGTAACCCCTGGCGATGATGGACTGAATACTGTTTGCTCCACATGGAAATTGATTTGGTATTTGTATCATTTGAAGCACGCAGGCCTTGTTGCATTCTCTGCGGCGACGGCGCTGTTGCCTTTTGGAGCCGAAAAGCTTTGCTTGAACTGGCATCAATGCAGCACTTACTGAATTCACCCAGAAGCAGCAAGGTCTGAACAGAGAGTGACAAGTTCCTGCGAGTCTATAGTTCTCTTGCATCGTTGTAACCATAAACGAAGACAGGGAATGAGATTTGGCGCCTGTCAGTGCCTAGCACAGCCGCAGGAGAAGCGATTGCAAAGTGTGCAGCGCAGGTCCGCAAAGAAGCATCCAGAAAACCTGTGAACGTAGGGTTTGAGTGGAAGAGCAAAACTGTTTCATTGATGGTTTGCATAGTAGCCTTTCGATCTGGAAAGTAACTTGTCTTCGTTACTTGCACATTCAAAGACAGGAATGTCTCTTTCAAACTGTTCGCATGTTTGAGAAGATTGAAAACGGGTCACCCCTAGTGAGAGTGCAGCCTTTCCAGTTCTGCGCAGTGAGTAGTGGATGCTGGATGCTGTTCTTTTCAAGAGTTTGATTTGATAATCAAGAGAACTTTCCAGGATGACCAGATCCCCAAATGAAAGGATTTACAGTATCTCATGAGTTAGTCGAGGTGTTTCTATGCGACATATGTCAGCAATGCACTGGGCATGGGATTTCTCCACAGCAGGCACGAGGAAGTGTGTCTGTCGCTGAGACCTGGAGATGGTTCAGATGTCCAGATGGTGTTTGGTGGTGCTGCATGGTGGCAAGATGGCATCCCTATCCGTCATCATCCATCATTGAATCCAAGGTCGGAATCGACAGGATCTTGAAGAAGAGCAGGCAGGGTGTAGGAAACCAGCTCCGAGTGTGGGATGGGAACCCATCCTTTGGTGCTTCTGTCACTCCGCCCAGTGCTGCGTCATCTGCACTGAGCTCCCCAAGACAGTGGTGTTTATGCCCTGCAGGTTGGGGAAATGGGTGCAGCGAGACAGGGCAGGGTTTAGAATAGTTGGGTCATTGCATTAAGCTTAAGAAGCTCAAACCCGCAGGTATTTTGTTGATCGTGGTATTGATCTTTCTTTTTTATTTAAAACAAAATTCAGCTTTCATTTATTTCTCTGGCATTAGAAGTGATATGCCATCCCTAGGCATCTGTGCACATGCTCAAAGTGTTCATTGCCACTGTCGTCTACTTCTCAGATGACCTAATATATACCTATACTTCAGCGGTGGTGGCCAGTACGGCCTTCGTCTGAAAAGAAGCACTTCAACACCCGTTGCTGCCCTTGTCATCTCAGGCTTTGCCCAATTTGTCGGGCAACCATTGCTGACAAGGTCAATTGCATTCACTCTTGATGGAAAACGGGGAGTCGTTGCTTGCCCTGACTGTCCGATTAACATCCGATGCGTACAGCATGCCGTGCATGCCTTGTTTGGAAAGATCCACAGTATGTTTGAAGCTATTGCTCAAAGCACACCAAACACTTGAGCCATGATTTCAAGACAGTAGCATGAGACCACTTCCACTATAGAGACTAGAGGCAACTGCGCGAGATGGTTGCACACAGCATTCCTAGTCGAGTTTTACTGGGAAGCTTTGTTTTGAACTTCGACAGCTTCGTCACATCATCGTTTGCTCCATCAGATTGGGGTTTAGCCATGCGTGCCTGGCTGTTTTTTTCCACGATCCCTCTGTGCCTTACCTTTACACCGAGTTTCCGTGGGCATCTGCCCTCAGAAGCGTCCGGGGCTTCCGGGGCTTCCGGGGCTTCCGCCTCCAACGACTTCAGTGGTGTGCTGGGTCGGTCACTGGGCTCCAGCTGTTTTGTGGCCTTGGGGGTTTTTGGACTCAGCCATGTCCGAGGCCGAAGGACTGCGATGCGTGGCTTGAAAGATCGTGTGAAAAAGAATTTCAGTGTGAAAAGCGCCATGATCCGGCGACTTGGCAAGTGGCGCTTGATGAAGGAATTTGATATGCGGAAGCAGATTATGGAGGATCCCATGATGGCCACCCGGTGTGGCACAACACAAGCAGGGCTCATTGAAGACTTCAATCGAGCCTCCAATCACCTCAAGGCCACCCTTGGTCTTGATGACCAAAGTGCGGAGATTTGCATCTCCAAAGTGGCCACAGGGCTCAACATGCAGTACTTGGGGAAACCCAATATCCCATCCAATGAGCAGATGAACACAGTCATGGACTGGCTGGCAGAAAATCTGGAGGTCGGCAAGGCCGATGGATCCTTGAAACGTGTGGTTGAGCAATATCCCTTTGTCTTGGGTCGAACCATTGATGACTTGGAGGAGTCGCAGAACTTTTGCCCAGAGGATATTGACTTCAAGGTCGCAGTATCTGATGATCCAGCTTTGATTGACAAGACATACAACTGCCAGGGAATTTGTGCATCGCAGTGTGTGGCCTGTTGGTACAATGGATAAACTTTAAAAATGCTTTAAAATCTTACATTCAGCCGAAAGCCTATGCCAAGCATTGCTCCCGGCGTAGTTTTCCGCGAAAGCCTTTACCTTTTCCACAGTTCTAGGCTCGCAAGCCATGAGCATGAACCAGGGACAAAAGGTGACGAGTATAAGCCTCCATTCACTGATGTAATTTGGAGAAAGGCTTTGATGTTTCATGATCTGCAGTTTTGGTTTCTTGTTCTCCATGTCTCGATCCTTTTTTTGTCTCAAGTGCAAGATAAAGGGATCCATTGTGGCCTGGGGAACTCCCGCAGCCATGAAGATTGAGGAGGCAGTGCCAAAGCCCTGGCCAGGGTGGGAGTCCATTTTCTATTTGGCTAACGTGGCTAAAGTGGCTAAAGTTCTCCAGTTGCACTCCAAGAGCTTCAACTTGCTTCAAAAGTTGCCAGGTGCAATCCACAACCAAGACTCAGCGCATTGCGACCCATAGCCATATCAAGGGCCTGGGGCTTGCAGAGGCACTGGGGATGTAGCAGAAAGCTATCACTGGATGCAGTTGCAACTGCCAAGTAGATAATAATACACACAGTGAGACAAACTTTGGAGTATTGATCCATTTAACCCATGTTGGAAAACTTGGGAATATATATATATACATACACACATACATACATATATACATATATATGTATATATATATATATTGCACAACTTTGGCAGGTCTACTGTCTACTGACCGCCAGGATGGAACTGCTCAGCCAGTGGCGTCAGGCCTCGTTGGGTGCGGAGTCCCAGTTTTTTTCGCTAAGCGGAAGCGATCTGTTTGGGATTTTCCATGGGCTTCACTGGCATTTGGGGATGGGTCAAAACCTATTAGTATCATTTTTAGTGGGATGAACATCCATTTACCAGCTATTTTGATGTTCACCAGGGGGATAGGGTTTTGACCCATTCCCATTGTTGTATTTCAACTTAGCAAATCCCTTTATCCTGGGCAGGCAGGAGAAGGCACGGGAAGCATGTGGCATTACCGTGGACCTCATCAAATCGAAGAAGATGGCGGGCCGGGCTTTGCTGATGGCTGGAGCCCCTGGCACCGGCAAAACGGTCAGGTTCTTAGGCACCTGGGGATCAAGGGGGTGTACCCTCTGGTAAACATACAAAAAGCTATTGAAAATGGCCATAGAAATAGTGGATTTTCCCATGAAAAATGGTGATTTTCCATAGCTATGTTAGTTTACCAGCGGGTAGGATGAAGGAGTTCATGTCATGTTTTCGAAAATTGGGGGACCGCCAAGTGTAGACCATGAATTTCGTGTGTGGTGTCCTCATGGCCGAGGCCCTAGCTCTGGCTGTGGCACAAGAGCTGGGATCGAAGGCAAAGAATGCTGCATCCTGCACCTGGATCCAATCTGAGCTGTGACCCGTTTCCAGGTGCCATTCTGCCCGATGGTTGGGAGTGAGGTCTACTCTTCAGAGGCACGGATCTGTAGTGTGATTTTTTCATGAGGATGTTGGGTGTGGGAAGGAATCGGATTGTAATTTTGTGACGCTCCCAATCTTTGAATTCTATCTGAATGATCAATATTTCCGAATCTTTGACCCCTGAGCCGCTAGGTGAAGAAGACTGAGATCTTGATGGAGAACTGCCGTCGTGCAATTGGGAGACTTGCAAACAAGCTGGGTGAGCAGAGGTTGAGCTGTGGGAAGACCTTGGATGTAATCTGGTGTTTTGTTTTAAACTCAGAGGATGGTTCAATCATGGTTCAATCATGTTATATCACTGGTTGTTGGTTTCAAACATTTTTTATTTTCCATAATACATGGGATAATCCTTCCCATTGACTTTCATATTTTTCAAGATGATTAAACATATTAAAACCACCAACCAGATCATGTTCAAGCGCGCAAAATTGCGTTTGACTTTTCAAAACCCCACCGGGTCCCGCTGGGTTTTTCAAGCCCACTGGGCCATGGCCGCATCCTGAGGATCCGAATAAAGGAGACAAAGGAAGTCTACGAGGGCGAGGTCACAGAATTGACCCCAGAGGAGAATTGACCCGAAACTCCACTCTGGTGGTGGATAACTCTGGTGTTTGTGGATTTCATCACGTACAGACAGCATATGATCAGATGTTGGGGATGCAGGGATTTCTTGCTATTGGTGTTTGTTGGGTCTTTGCTGTCGTTTTCCTTTCGGATGTCTATCATAGCAAAGCTAGCGTGCTCTGACAACAACAAAGGACACAGCCAAACTGCTGAAATGAGCATTCACACCACCTTCAAACTTAACTTACCATCATGACATTGAGGAAGGGCAGGTTTTTACAGTATGTCACCAGCAGGTTCTTACCCTCAGCTAACATTTCAGGAGCGACCCGATCCTACAGGCGGTTACGGCAAGAAGGTAACTGCTGCACCTTAGCAGCAAGGGATTTCCTCTCAAGGTGCTGCTGACATCTGGGTTATTCAGCTTGTCTCCAGTTGGTTTTTGTTCGTGTTTGTCGAACGTCTCTCCATGACTAATCAATTTCCTGATTTGCTTGTGATATAATGTGATATAAGTATTATATATATATACATACATACAATATAAGCAAGTGATATTTGATGTATTCAAAGAGCCGAGGTGATGATTGGGCTGAAGACCACGCAGGGTTTCCGAGTTCGCTGAAGCCATCGCACATGGCAGCCCAGCCATGCAGACACTGAGGAAGGGTCAAAAGACCCTGAAGTTGGCTCCGCAGATCTATGAAAGCCTTCAAAAAGAGAAGGTCACAGCCACTCCCTCAGATCCAGTAAGGCTTTTTGGTGGGCATTAAAAATGCAGCATTTTATTTTCTGCGAAACTGGAACACACAACTGGGCTGAGCACCATGGTCACCATGGTCACCAAGGTTGGCGATGTCATCTACATCGAAGCAAATAGCGGTGCAACCAGAAGAGTCGGAAGCTGATGGTTGTGGCAGAGATGGCCTGACAATACACATTGGATGCAGTGAACATGACGGTAGCAAGATACATGGTCCAACATACACACGAAGATACTGTAAGGATTGATAGCCTAATGTCGTGTGAATCGCGCCTACAGATCAAACTCTGTGTGATTTTGCGCACGTCGCCGTGTGATTCCCCTGGATCATGAGAATTCAGGTGGGGCGAAGTGATAGCTACGCCACCGAATTCGACCTTGAAGCAGATGAGTGCCATTGCAGAAGGGCGATTGAAAGCTTCTGTTTTTGTAAGGTTGGATAGGTTGGGTCCAGGTCAGCATGCTGGATAACGCATGGATAAAAACATGAACTGTATCTTGGGCTTGAGAATCGAGGTACGTGCCTGTGCCAAAGGGCGATGTGCATAAGAAGAAGGAAGTTGTGCAGGTGGGGACCGAAAGGCAGCCTAGCAGTGGTGATCATCCCAAATGGCGGCTCATTTCAGCTTTGTACACACACACACACATCGTGGTGGCGTGAAATTTGATGAAACTAAGATTGAATTGATTGAATCCATTTTTGAATCCATTGGATGATTTGGATGTGCATTTCAAACTATCCAAAGGATGACCAATCCTTTGTGGCGCCATTGGTATCACTGGTATTATTGGAATCGTATGGAATCGTCGCCAGGACGTGACCTTGCACGATTTGGACCAGGCAAATGCCAAGCCGCAAGGGGGCCAGGAGCGACTTGGGAGAGTGGCAGTTTCTGAGTCGTTGAAGCTGGAAGCCACTGGAAGTCCTAGTCGCCTTGTCTCCCTCCTTGGTATCGCTGTGCATAGGATAATATAGATAATATGGATATGATTTTGATGTATATATATATACATACATGATACACTTGTATTATGTATACTATATATATACATAATTATAATATATATATATATGTATATATATATATGTATATGTATATATATATATATATATTTAGTTTCTCACTAGTCAAGATCTAGCGTATTGGTATAGTACATTGAAGAGAGCTTCCAACCTCGAACGCCTTGCAGGATTTGCAGAGTCTGATGGGAAGCTTCTTGAAACCACGAAAGACGGAGATCACAGAAAAGCTGCGGCTTGAGATCAATAAGGTCGTCAACAGGCACCCCTTTGTGCTTCCTTGTCCTGCTTTGTTTGGATGGATGTGGTTGCCCATGTAGTCAAGATTGATTTCCCCACTTGGATGGTTAATTCCAAAAGCAAACCATTTTGTGGGTCCATTGGCAATATGGGAAGATGTCACGCATCCAGTTTCTTGCACATCCACATTGCACATATCCCAGAATTGGTGTCAGGGAAATCCACACGAAGCCCTCATTATTTGGGGGGTTAACACTTATGGTTTCCTGCAACATTTGGTGCATCAGCCAGGTACATAGATCAGGGCATTGCCGAACTGGTGCCTGGTGTGCTCTTCATTGATGAGGCCCAACATCTTGAAGCACCAGAGTGTTGAAACTCCATCTTTAGTGATTAGATTACAATTGTTGCTGATTGCATCCCCCATTTGACTGTTTAAGCAACGTAAGTTCCACTTTTTTTGCTGGCAGAATAATTGTTTCCTGCATGTTCTAGTTGTCATCCCACTTCCTAATTTGATTCCATAGATGGTCAAGTCTACTTTTTGTTACAGTGGCGCCGGTGACGTGACGCCAACAGGTGCACATGCTCGACATTGAATGCTTCACGTATTTGAATCGAGCTTTAGAGTTCCGAAACTGCAGATGGCGTGGTTGTTATGGGCGGAAAGTCTACATTGTTTAATCAACAGCTCAAACATAGGAATATAGAGAGTCATTGATTGGTGGTGAATCGGTGCTAATTGTTCTGCAGCATCCCTTAAACCTAGAACAATAAAAGTCGGTTCAATCAGCCAAACATAGTGGCTAACAGTCAACCATTGTTCACATTTGATCCTGAAAGCCATTCGGCTGGCACAGGCAGCGACTTTCACTACCAGCCAGATCTTCTCATTTCTTCCCTTGACTGGTAACGTAGGATAAACTAGTCTAAGAATACTTCGATAAAAAACATGACACATCCCTTTGCTTCACCCCTTGAGGTCTACACTCAGCCCGATCATCATTTTTGCGACCAATAGAGGCATGCTGCTTCTGCTTTCTTGTGATCCTTTGAGAATTCCGTTCTCTTTTATCCCTCAGTATAGTAATTTACTATCCAGTATGAGCTGCGTATTCTTCAACCATTTTCATCACGTCAGGTATTTGCACCATCCGCGGCACCGACATCGTGTCGCCCCATGGCATTCCAGTTGACCTTCTGGATAGGTTGGTCATCATCAGGAGCAGCATCGACTTGGGACTGCAGCTGTAGCGGCTCCAATCCATGCGCCACAACCAGTGCAGGACAATGCCGTACTCAGTGGATGAAATCATCCAGGCACTGGAGTTGGCAGCTTCAAAAGCTTCACTTGATTATAGTTGATTATGGTTGATTATATGATATTATATAGTTGATGGATGATACTTGTGTTGGATGATTTAGTGTAGGTGATATTACATATATATATATATATTACCCAATATATATATATATATACATGGGATAATCATAATCCATCATGAGAGGTCAAAATGACATCGCTCAGTTTTTTTGCACAGCCTATGACATCAGGTGGTGAATATCAGGGCGCAAACAGAAACCCTTTCCGTTGATGAGGATGCGCTGGTCCGCTTCTTATGCCGTAATGAGATGCCAAGGGAATGCTGACAGTGCAGTGTCCTGATGGATGATGTGATGAGGTCTTGCTAGGTGAGATTGGCGCAAACACCTCGCTTCGATATGTGGTGCAACTGCACCACACTCAGCATGCACTGTCAGTTGAGTAGAGGTGTTGCTACACCAAACTTGGAGTTTTTTTCGATGAAGTGGTTTGTACGTTCAATAACGAACGCAAAGTGTATTGGAGCCGTTCATTTTTTGACATGCTCCATTCGTTGAAGCAGCCTGCAGACTCTCAAAAGTTGCAGACCCATTCCAGGCTGACTCCGGCGTCAATCCTTGCCAAGACCAATGGCCGAGAGGTGAAAGATCAAGTTGTCAATGCACCGATGAACGACTGAAGGTGTAAACAGTCTTGTTGGAAGAAGTTGAAATTGTGGCTGCGCAATGGGGTACAGATTCGAAGCTGAGATGCAGTTCCAGAATTAAAAAACGGAATATTGACACTTGCAGAAGCTTCGCTTATGAAGAGCTGCGTTGGATTGTCTTGTGGGAAGGCAATTGTGAGAGAGGACATCGAGGACTGATGATTTAGCAGAGGAAACTTTAGATGTGAATGTGTCCAATCAGAAGATGTCATTTTTGCAGGAATAACAAGTTTGAAGAGGAAATATGTGGGGAGCAAACACACCATGTTTTATACAAGCTGGCTTGTCTCCACACCTGCAGGAGATTGACTCATTGTTCTTCGATGCAAAGCCTGGCTGCCCAGATTTTCTCTCTACAATCACTTGCATGGCTGACTACAGACGAACATGAAGCATGTGTAGCAGTTCATTACATAATTCATAATACCAGCATATATCAGCACCCGATTTCTGGAAGCACTTACCCAGTTATTAAAAAATAGGATCGCCAGCATTTTTCCAGTGTACCCATTTTTTTTTCCCTACAGCTTCCTGTCCCAAAAATGATCTGCCAAGGTCTTCGGCCAAGTTGCTAGCTGAGCAGGCAGACAAGTGAGATACTCAGAATCTATGCGCTACGACGTTGATGCCTTGGTGTCTCAAAACATGATGTGGCACATGTGGGAGTGAAATACTAGGAAAATCTATGAAATACCAAGCTAGAGAGTGTGCAATTGAGTCAGCTGTATGGCAAGAGCCCATGTCTATTTTCTGTACTCCTGGCTGAGGTACATTTCCTGAGTGCCAGGGTGCTTCTGCTTTCTCACTTTTTGTGCTTTGCATGATCTCTCAGCCATCTCAGCCAAATGTCTCCATTTTGATCCATTTTGAACATCGAACAAATCCATGCAGGAATTTCCTAGAACAAACAAGCAACAAAGCCATGAATCCATGAGGAAAGAAAGCTGGGATTCTTTTCTTTGTCCTTCGGACAGACTCACAGCAGTACACAGCGCTGTGTCTGCAAGCATGACCAGGAATCCACAGACCTTTGCAATGCGAAGAAAAAAGCTCCGGAGCTGGAACGATGGAATCCTAAGGCCTTGCGGCATTGAACTTTGAATTAATTTTGACAGTTTGCCATGCATGCAAAAATCCCCGCATGTAGAACCTTTCTCAAGCTCCCAAAGCATGAAACCTAGCAGGACCTAACAGAGCATCCTAAAGCTGGCAGCTGGGCTTTGACAACTGACTGAAAGTTGGCACGTTCCAAAACTCCACCAGAAACACAGTAAGATGGCGGCATGCAGCGGAGGATGTATGGCCAACCCGTGCTGAAGCGGATACCAATTTCAAATCGACATTTCCAGGGACTCATACTTTCCCCTAGAGAAGTGTGGCGCGACAAAGCATTTCGCGCCCGGTGATTCTGCATGGCGGCCTGCAAAACGCATGCGTCGCCGCCTGGAAAAATGGCTTGCGGCTCAGGCTGTGTCTGCAGTCAGGGAGGAGTATGTAATCCCATCCGCTCCAACATTAGATACTACACTAAAACCCAGGGTTTAGTGGAGGATCGGAGGATCTGCTTATTCTTGGTCCTGTTTATATAAGGGCAATCTAACATTGGGGCGACCGGTTTCCTTTGTTTTTCTCCCATGGTTTGATTTCGGGCGCCGTCACTCGCCTAGGTCTCAAGGTTGGGTCACCCCTGCCAACCGCCAGCCGCGGCAGAGGAGACACCAGATTCAGTATATTCAGTTCAGTAGTGCAGGTGAAAGGGCGGAACGGCGGAAGTCATAATATTGTGCCATGGTCAAATCATGGCCTATACCGCCTTCCAGAGGGATACATAAATCATTGTGGGATAGATGATCAGAAACGACATCCAGCCTTGCAGCTGAGACAGGACAGGGGCGCCTAGAGATGGTTTCAATAGCAGCCTCTCTTCTGAGGCTGTAGGTGGGCCTGATGGGGGAAAGGTTCAACGGATTCCATGCAGCCTTGGTGACTTCATGGTGTTGGAAGGTAGATAAAGATAGATAAAGACATGAAAAATATAGATACATTACAAACTTACAATGTGTTTGTGTAGAAGATAAGATCTGACCTGCTCCGGGCCTGCTTGCAAACTACAAGACTGTTTTTTTTCCCGGACATGCAACAATTGCTGCGGCTCTAGTGCCTGCGGCTTAACCATTTTTCAGCTGCGAGGCCATGATGCAAGTCAGACATCCGTTTCCATCTCCAGCTCGAGCCAGGACACAGCGGAAGTGGTGTATTGTAGCAACGAAAACTGGCAGATTGAGAGACTCACAAGCAAAAAATGGAGGAGTACAGTGGATTTATATGGATTTATCGGCAAAAATGGAGGATGGACATTGATTACCCAACAAGAATCAGGGATCAATATGGTTTGCAGCAACAGGAATAGGGGGCAATCATGGATTAAGCAACAGGAATATGTGGTTTGTCAAGATGATTGTGGGTACATGACCAACATTTGGAGGTATACCACTATGAACCAATGACACGCACTAAGTAGACAAACAAATGAGGATATCACCAGCTATCATCATTGCCCCTCAAGTGATTTTACTGTAAGTGACGATTGAGTCCAATTCCCAGAGCTTGAAATTGGGATACGCTATGAGGATGCGGTGTTTCACTGCCACACGGAGCCAACCTTCAGGGCTGCAGAGGCATGGACGTTGGCTGTTTCATACATTTGCTGTTTCACTCAATGTTTTTTTCTTTTAAAGGAAAATCTAAAGGAAACCATGGGTTTCCAATGTTTTTTTTTTAAATATGTTTTTACCTCCACATGATAGGGGCTTCTTAAGCTTCCTGCAAGATTTTTCCCATCCAATTTCCGGATGCACAGTTGGGATGCTCCCCCATGACCAGCCGCCAGGTCGAAGCGACGGTCCGATTCGTTCAGGCTGGTGCTGCCAACAGGTACCCCCAAAATGGCGATTTTGAAAAGGATCTTGTTATTTTGATTGATGATTGAAGGGTCTATAGAATTATTATGACATGTTATTTATCGGATGATAATTCCATAGATAATGATGATTGATTCATGGATCTAGAAGGTAGCCCATTTTCAGACAAACCCACGTATAACTTCGGCGATCTTTGACCTGACCTTGAGGCAATGTATTGTTTGTACCCTGCCAAGATGTGGGCCAATCAGGACAGCCGGCTGTCCTGATGTCAAACTTTTCTGCTAAAAAGTGACGACCACCATGCAGTTCCAGGAAGACTCGCAACATGTGGAGCCATCATTCCTGCCATGCAGCATCCAGATGGCCAAGGAGGCGAGTGCAGTGCGGTGATGAACAGACCCCTGGGCCCCAGGAACCAACAGAAGTCAATACGAGTTTCCTCAGGGGTGACTTTGTTATCTTTGTTGGTTTCTCGGTTTCTGTTTTTCTAAAATTCTGCATTTATATCATTTATATCCTGAAGCGATGGGAGGCGTTGCATCTCCAGAATGACTTCAAGAAGGCACTAGGGGGATTTCTGACAGTTTCTGACAGCATTTGGGGAAAGTGGTCCTTCTGATTCCGATGTTTGTGCTTGGCTCCAAGTCAAAAAAAGCCGCTTTGCCACAACAAAGATCCACAAGGCAAGCGACAAAACCAGAACTGCATCCCAACAATTCCAACAATTCCAAGAGATGTTCAGCAAAAATTGAAGAGATTTAATGATTTTCCAACCACATTTTGGGTTAAAGGAACCCAACTTGATGAACCCTGCTGGAGATGGCCGCCTTCCAAGCACGCTTGGCCCAACGTCATGCGGCCTTCAAGCGAGGTGGCCGGGTCTCGAGCGGGTGCGCGAATGACGGTGATTTTCCATGACTTACCACGAAAATGGATGGTTTCAATGGAAAAACTGTGGTGTTTTTTGAATGCAACATCTGCAAACAATGGATGGTTTTAATTGGTGGATTACTGAGACACTTGGAGCCACGTGATTTTGCTGTGATGCACCATGGAGGATCAGCATGATTTTGCACTGCAAGCCACGCTCCAAACAGGCGCAGAGGTTGGTGACCTACAACGCTTGCGAGACTTCGCGGAAGAGCTTTGGAGGTGGGACAGAAGCGGTAGATCGTTGAAGCCCACGGAGAGATGTTTCATATTTAAATATTTAGTTGGAATTTTGTTAAAGCCATTTAAAACCTCCAGTATCCTGGAATACTAAGTTACTATATCGACTCGATGAATGCGGTGGATGAACATCCCATAGCTACCAGTTCTTTTGAACACCAGGGACCCCGCTGAGCCATGCCACCAGGCAGGAGCATGAAGAAAAGCTTTGGAGACGCCGAGGTGAGCAGTCCGGATGATTTTGAGATATTTTAAGGATCTAAAACATCAAGAAACACAGCCTCTATTTTGAACATCATCTTTGCCATCATATTTTGATGATCTAAGTGAAACTGGCACCCAGAATTTCTTTAAGAGAACCACATAGGACTTGTTGCAGGTTTTCAACCCATTGAATCAAACATCAGATCCATGACTCATTGGATTGGAGGGAAACGAACTACAGGAAACCTCGGAAACCACTATGTTTGATGGGGAAAACCATGGTTTATGTGGTTTCCGGTGAAGATTTTCCCACCACAAATCACCACGACAGGTGTGATGGATGCCATGGAGGTGGATGGCCTGGAGATGGATGCCATGCAACTGGAGGACCTCATGTCCAAACTGCCCAGCCTACGAAGCTTGGGCGAAACAGCGAAAGATGGGCCAATTCGAGATATTTCGGATATTTCATATCATGAAATGTCATGAATTTTAGTCATGAATTTTGGGATAAAGTATTGCTGGAACAAGGATGAACTACTTGTGTGCATGAGTTATATGACATTGTACGTCCTGTTGCTTTGAGCACTGGCTGGATGTATTTTTGTTTGGTAAAGCTTGGCCCCTCAAAGTCTTAACAATGGCCGGTTTTTTGAGTTTTTACCCCAGGCTCTTCAACACTGAAGTTTGCAACCGTTTTAAGCTTTGGTTTCTTTTGTTTTGGTTTCAATTGGCCATTGAGTCCAGTAGTTTATTCGTTAACCCCTCTAGAGAGAAAAGGCGACACAGGAGACTTCCATGACTTCCATTTTTGACCGACTTCGAGTTTTCGAAAAAAAAATGGTAGTGCTCTTCACCTGGTGTCCATTGGAAGGGTGCAACACCCAGTTTTTTGCTTGGCTTTCCCCAGCCATTTTGATGGATCTATTGAATCTGTTGCTTCGATATTTTGGGTTTTCTGAAAACGGAAGCACGGATTTTTTTCCTTGGAGACCTCTCATCAATTACCCTCTGGTAATTTAACATAGCCATGGAGAATGGCCCATTTATAGATGGTTTACCTATAAAAAATGGTGATTTTCTATGGCTATGTTAAGTTACCAGATGGTATATGATTATACTATTGTCATTCCAGTGTCATTCCATCTTTGGGAAACTGGCTCGTCGTCTGAGCCCTTTTTGCGAGGTGCAGCTTTGATCTCTGTGAACTCAAGAGACCAGCTGGATGCTGTGCGAGAGATCCGAAAGATGTGGGCTGAAACCGGTGAAACCTCCGCACCCATTCGAATCTCGGTGAAAGCTTGGCGAATGCCAGGAGACATGCAGCCAGGTACTGTATGAATCATGATGAATCATAGAATGCGATCTTAGATTCTTAGATTCTTAGATTCTGTTTCAGGTTTGCAGCAAATTTGCAGGTAGTCAGGCATTTTGCAGGTTTCAACAATGCACTGGTACTCAGAGCAATTTGCATCCTGTCACCATGAGGCATTTTCGGGGACATTCCCAAGTGTCTGGTGAGACTCGCAAGGGTGCAGGATTTGCTGTGCGAAGTGAGAGTTCAGGCAGGATTTGGTATTTGGGCCATCAACCTGACACATGGCATTTCACACCAACGTGGCAGTGATATCTTTGACAAAATCCGGTGGCTTAAACACATTCGAGATGCAGAGATGTCTGAGATCCTGGTGTGGCGCAAGGAGTTGATGAATCCATCACTGACTCCCCGAAAAATCCTAATATGACGAGAGCAGGTTGCAACCCTGCTTCAATTTACAGGACATTTCCTGCTTTTTGTCTTCCCTTGGTTGGCTTTCTATCCTGTGCCAAACCACGTCAATGCTTTCAGTCTTATTATGTGGTGTGCAAGGACCGTTGGAAGCTCCTTGTGCTACCAGATTTGAGGTATTTGGGTTTTCCAATGTCAAGGTGCGCTTGTGGCACTGGTGGTGTTCCAATTTCGAAACTGCGAGGCGTTAGCCGCGCTGGCTGACCTTGCATCATCAGAGAAGGGTGCCATGGTGGTGGCGGAGATTGGCGCGCTGCCACTCTGCGTGAGTTTGCTACAAAGCTCAGAGGAGGCGAATTGGTTGTGTGAAGCGTGTGAGATGCGATCATCATAGAGACCGGTCACAGTGAAGGTAGGCAAGATCTGTCAAGACAGTTCGACACATTTACATCAATCTACATCGTTTGCTTTTCAGTAAGTCTTGCGACACAAGGCTCTGTGTTTCTTCTGAGCAGCTGTATTCGCCTTGAATTTCCGAAGAGCTACATTTGGCAACATAACACATCTGTAGATGTTACCCTGAATTCCGATCGCAGGAGATCAGAGAAGGAGCCTTCCGCGTGTTGCACAGCGTTCACGAGAAAGGTGAAGTTTTTTGACCAGTCTCAGACCGCCGACACATTGAGACTGAGCTTGTAGCGAATGTCGTAGGTTTTAGTGATAGATCTAGTGGTTGATTGCAACCGTGAAGCAGCTGGAAGAAAAGCAGTTGGGCTGCGCGATCTGATGTACAGCACCGGAAGCTGGTCTCAAAAGACAGTGTTTGTACGAAGGTTGAACTTTATTCTTCTGCAGATTGGAATCACACAGACTTCTGTTGCAATCAGTGAATAGTTTTTTTTCCTCTTTAGATTGTCACTTTGTCCAACAGGTCATGAGCATTCACCTGAACAAGGCTGGCTCACCAGGAATCACTGTCCTGACATGATACATGTCTCATTATAGAAAGGTGGGCATGTTTGTCCAACAGAAAGTTCATGACCGAAGCTGTGAATCTCAGGTGACTGATGTGGCACTTCTCCAGGGTCAAGCTGAGGCTATCAGAAGAAATCACTGGAATGTTAAAAAAAGTGTCCATTCTCATCACATTCTTTTAAAGTCATGTTTGGAAACCAAGCACACCATGTAGGAAGCCGACTCGTCTTGAACTCAGATGCCTCAATTGGCGAACTTTGGCAGCTCCAATTCATCTCAACATAGAGATGCTGAGATGATCTGAGATGGCAGCGTTGCTATGCCAATGCCAAGGTCTGCGATTCCACTCTGGCTTTCAGCTCCATCCCCTGTCAACCGTCGAACGCCGGAGCTGGCATCTGAAGGCGTGGCCAGCACGGTTGGCCATCGGTTGGCCATCGGCCATTTCCGCTTGACTGACCTGGTGTCACGACCAGATACCGATCTTTCTGAGCTCTTCTTGTGGGATCTGCCGCCAGTAGCCTCAGTTCCAATGCTACAGTGGGACATAGTGGGACTTGGCCAATATTTTTGGGATGAATTCTAGGAGTACTACTTAAAAGATGTAGATTCAGATACTTTTAAAAACCAATCACCTAGAATTATCCATATCTATGTATGAATATGCATTTACATACAGGTCTAATGATTTCCAAACCATTAAGGCCCATACCTTTTGGTCAGCTGCCAACCTGTGAGTCGAGTGCTCGGAGGGACAGCTCAACAGTGCAACTGCTTTTGAAAATCACTGGTGACTGGTGTTTTCATGACATGTTGACTGATGATTTAGCGAGTACATCATGTACATCTGAATCACTTTCCCCTTTCACAGACATATTTCTATCTGGAAGAAGTTGAACAAGTCTTGATTTTTTCTCTCACCAAATTAAGCTGAGTCGCTGACGAGGCCCAGCTTGCCAAGTCGCTGGCAAGTCCCCCAGAAGGTTCCGGCCGGACGCTGGGTACAGGCCCGTGCTGCTTCGGGGCTTGTCGCTTCACAGGGAGAGTTGAACTTGGCATTGGGTGTGTCTTCCTCAGAGAACAATTCTTATGGGGAAAACATATAAAACATGGAATTTTTGGGCATCCTATTTTCAGACAAACCCAATTAGCAAGTGGAACTGCCAACTGCGCAAGTGTGACTTTGTCTCCAAATTGTGGCCACGTGCCCAGAAAAACTGAGCTCCAAATGGTATAGCCAGGGGCGGCCTTTGGGTGACTTTGACCGCAAGAACCTTGGGATTTTTGCAGAACTGCTGTCATTACCATCCTGTCAGTGACAGCTGGTGGCCAAGGCTCCAACGTCCAGCTGGACGATCTGATCTCCTTAGGGTTATTGCCGTGCGACGCTTGGAGGCTTCGTAGAAACTGCAGTGAGGCCACTGGGGTCTGATGGGTCCCAATGGGTCTGGTCCTATGCCTATA
>Ga0126342_10003266_pt1 | contig 26616 bp, 25 predicted proteins | sample Cyp1metagenome_FD_92528 | JGI IMG/M metagenome (GOLD analysis project Ga0126342, IMG submission 92528) | Coral microbial communities from Lord Howe Island, Old Settlement Bay, Australia - Cyphastrea 1 metagenome | ecosystem: Host-associated > Invertebrates > Cnidaria > Coral ...
GATGAACATCCAAAATCATCAAATCACCAGCTCAACGCCATCTTACCTATAACTAATCAACATACCCAAAACCTGGAATTCTGCATGCTAATAGTGATCAGCTACGTGATCTCATAAGAAAACGGGGTTACATATCCAAACTCCAGAGTTCCTATGCGTTCTTGCTAAAGGCACGACTTTTGCGAAACACACTTCCCCAAGGCACAACGATTTTTTCCTAAAACAGGTACGACTTTGTCAGCTGCCTGTATAACCCCATTTGACTAACATAGCCATTAACATTTCTGGGTACCCTCTGGAAAACTCACATAGCTATTGAAAATGGCCCATTGAGTTCGTTGATTTACCTCTTAAACATGGTGGATCTTTTCAGTTCGTTAAACGTTTACCAGAGGGTAAATGATCATCAACTATTATTATAACAATGATTCACCATCCATTAACCATCCATTAACCATGATTAACCACCAATGTCACTCACCAATCATCATTGAAGATGCCCCGATTCCATCCGATTCCCCGATGATTCGAATGATTCCAGAGTCCTATGATTCCAGGTAGGGTGTCCTCAATGGGGATCACCTCCCCCGTAGAACACATATTCCCTACAAAGTGTCCAAAGCGTGGGGCCGTTTTCGATATCACTTGGGGTTCACATAACTCCAATGTCACTCTAGTTTATCATACGCAAACGAACGAACTAGTATTCATGGGCTCATGGCAAATCCAGTTGTGGATTCGTTCCCCGTTTCGGTGGTACTTGGCGCTCCTTCCATGGGCTGCAGACTTTCACAGGGACTGTGCAAAGGGAGGTCCTCACGGCGTCATGGGATCAGAATGGGGGCCAGGGGATAATCCATGGGTTTATAGTGGATGTACCCATTAAAAATGGTGATTTTCTATAGCTATGTTAGTTTACCAAAGGGTATATCTCGCATTTATCTGGTTGGTGGTTTCAACCTACCCCTCTGAAAAATCATGGAGTTCGTCAGTTGGGCAGTTGGGTTGATGATTATTCCCAACTGAATGGGAAAAAGAGATGTTCCAAACCACCAGCCAGTATATCATATCTGTCAATGGATTTAAATGGTATATAATCAACCATAATGCTATTGATTCGGGATATGATGGGGATGTTCCAAACCACCATAATTGTTAATGGTTAAACGGTTAGATTGTGTTAGAAGCTGCGAACACGCCAGCCGCCATGTCGGCCCTTCAAAAAAAGGTGGGACTGGGACTGGCTGGGGATTTTTCAGCTCATGGATTGTGATCATCCCCAATAATATATATATATATATATATATATGTTGGATAGTAAAACACCATATAACACCATAAAACACCATATAACACCATATAACAATCAAGCAACAACATCTAACATACATAACACCATATCATCCCCAATGATCCCCAATATGGATGTTGTGATAGTCACGTTTTTCATAATCAACCAACAAACGTTTCTCACATTGCTCATGTGAAGCGATTTTTCCCGGGAAACGATCCAGATGGAACTCACCCATCCAAAGTGAGTTTCACCATTGTGATGCAGCCCTAAGATCCACAAGAACAGGCCCATCCATCTCGAGGATCACCTGTGAACATGTGCAACTGAAAACATCGAGACATTTGGTTAACATATATGGCAAACAAAGACGTTGGAAAACACGGATCAAAATCACCAATGTCGCAAATGTATGGGCTTCCTCAGCCAAGTAGGCTGCCCCTGAAGTCGACTGCAATCCCTCCAGGCGTTTGGCATGGGAAAATGGTCATTTCTGGTAGATCATCGAACTCATTGGGGCAATTTTCCATGGCTATGTTTAAAATTACCGGAGGGTACCCTCTGGTAATTTAACATAACTATGGAAAATGGCCATTTATAGTGGATTTTCCCATTAAAAATGGTGATTTTCCATAGCTATGTTTAAAATTACCGGAGGGTAAGCCTCTGCAGCTGCAAGCCAGTGCAAGATGTGTGATATCAAGGTATACAAGCTGATCACTATGCACCCGATTGCACAGTAGCTGTATACCACCAAGCTCATACCTCCAAGAGTGAGTTGGTTTATGAATTCGTCTATTCGTCTAACTAGATATATCTACCATACATCCATAAACCATCGTAATTCATCTGTTTGTAAGCCCCATCCATAGTGCGTGATGCTGTGTCTGCCATAAATTCACACCATGCGGGGATCATGATCCTGTATCATCCTAAATAAGTCTCTATGGTGTAATATATATATATATATATCTACATAATTTTATATAATGATATATAGTTATAGTCATAGTTATATAATTTATCAATGTATGAACCAGCAACAAACTAATGAAACTGTTTGCAGGACCCCAGCTGCAACTCGATGTCGTCCTTCCATTTGAAGGTCAAGCAGGGAGCTGCACGTGGCTCACCACCCAAGGAGAGTAAGGTGCTGGGAAGATCTGCGGAACCTGCGAACTGTCTTTGTTGAGTGGTTCATAGGAAGATGTACAGAAAAACCGGCTTGCTAAGCCATAAATCAATATGACATACATATATATATATATAATATCTATATTATCATCCATTAATGACAAGGACTTTTGGATAATGATAATGATAACGATAATAATATTGCTACTTGGTGGCTCATCCCACGAATCCTAGCTGAGTTAGTTCACCCTGGTTTTCTTAGTGGGATAAGTAAGATTAATCCACTTATAACTAGGGTTATAACCTACTTTGGGATGAGCCACCAAGTAACCCATAAATCAATATGACATACATTTGCATTATCTCATCAGTTAGAATACTGATAAGGACTTTTGGATCATGATAATGACAACGATCATGATAAGATTAGTGCTTAGATCTGCTTAGATTTGCTCGTGAAACCCCAAGTCATCGCGATGATCGTGGGATATGACCAACATGGGGATGACCAACATGCGTAGCATCAACGGAGAGAACCCCATTAACGGAGAGAATAAATGGCATATGAGGTGCATAGTTTATAATAGAATATCAATATAGTATAATGATGTATAATGGAATATGGAGGGTATAATTGTTATATTCCGGTGATGGATGGAATATCCTCAACTCATTCCGGTGATAATGGAATATCAATGGAGGCTTCCTCAAGAACAATGGGTGCCCAATGAGTTAACAAATTTGGGTTAGCCAAGGTAGTATGGCAAAACAACCGCATCAAGAAACACCCGAAACTGTGGTAGGGAACCGACTATTCTTGTGGATCCCACATCAGCGACAAGGAGAGACGACACCCTTCTTATTTTTGGTGTACTTAATCTCATTATGCTGGGTACTTGATAGTTGTTCACAGGTTATCATCCCTATGGCAGGTAGTGCAACCTGTAGAAAAAAAACCGACCAATTTTGGGCACTGCTCATTTGCCTTGTAGCAAATCAACATAGATATGGAAACGCCATGCTTTTTAGCTGGGTAACATACCCATCTATGGTTGGTTCAAGCCCATTTATATCATATCCATGTTGAAATATGGTGACGCCGCATCAACCCTGTTGCCGGCAAGCGAGTGGCCTAGCGTGCTCCAAAGGAGCTTGGCAGAGCCCAAGTAGATTCCAAAGAGTCGCTGCAAGCCACACATCTTCGCCCCTGGCGACTGCCCAGGTGGTTATTAAATTATTCTCTGGTGCAGGATTTTCTCCGTCCACAGTATGCATATGCAGTATATAATATGAACATAACTGGGGTATATCCCACACATACAACAGCATTAACATATCTCAAAATATTGACGTGTTTTCAAATGGGATCAAACTTCAAATGCTACCCTTCCGTAAACTAACATAGCTATGGAAAATAGCCCATAGAAATAGATGGCTTACCTATTAAAAATGGGTGGATCTTTCCATAGCATTTTGTATCTTTACCAGAGGCTACATCAAACATGAGGAGTTGATGGAAAAGGCCCAAGCCCAGTGTATCGCAGGGCAAAAATCTCGCCATTTTTGCCCAGCAAAAAACGAGGATTCAACCAGCGAAGCAAGATTTTTTACCAAATCTCTGGGTAAATGATCATATTTCACTCACCTGAATCACCTGATCATATTGGGATAATTCCCCGAATCCTAAGAAAATTATTCCAGGCTTCGGGAGAACAGGGTTCGGTCGTTAGAATTGACCCAGAAATATGGATTCATATTACGGCTATGGTTCAAAATGGTGGTACCAGTGGGCAAAAACACCATCCATGATCAGGACATCCTGGAAATCACGTGTGGGTCAATATGCCAGGGGCCTTTTTTTATGGAAAATCGATGAACATAGTATTCTGGTTGGTGGTTTTCAACCCAAGGAGACAATATGCCAATTAATATCTGGTTGGTGGTATACCTACCCCTCTGAAAAATCATGGAGTGAAAGTCAGTTGGGATGTTTATTCTCAATATATGGAAAAATTAAAAATGTAATAAAAATGTTCCAAACCACCAACCAGGTATTCAGTTGTTCTGGATGTCTAGTCAAACCGGACTTCCGGCACTGTTATTTTCGCTACCCTGATAGGTACTATAGTTGACAAAATGTCCCTGTGTATTGGTTCCTTTCATCCCCAACATTGTACTCGGCTGCGGGAGACATATTCTCATCTTTGTTGGATAAATCTCACAGTCTTATGGTTCGCGCACTATCCTCATCTGGGCAAAAAAACATATGTCAGTTTCGTCATGGTTAAGTCTGATTGTACCCACTGCACAACATTTCGCCAAGTATCCCCAAACGATCCCCACATTTATGATCATCCTATGTATGCATATAGATATAGATATAGATATAGATATAGATATAGAAATAGATATAGATATAGATATAGATGTAGATGTAGATATAGATATAGACATATTTTATATGTTGAATTATGATCTCCAAATCAGTTCATCTCACACTATCACCACATCTTTCCTCACCTTCTTGACCCTTCTCGATAAGGCCAAGCTCATGCAAACATCGCCACCTGGCGAACGCGACGCTGGAAACGTTGGAGAACTGGTTGGTTGATGAATACATATGAATACTAGTTTTCGTTATATCTACCATAACTGGTTGGTGGTATACCTACCCCTCTGAAAAATTATGGAGTTCGTCAGTTGGGCAGTTGGGATGATGAAATTCCCAATATCCGGAAAGTCATAAAACATGTTCCAAACCACCAGCCAGTATATCATATCTGTCAATGGATTTAAATGGTATATAATCAACCATAATGCTATTTATTCGGGATATGATGGGGATGTAGAGGGATATTACCCTCTGGTGTCCTCAAACATGGCAAGCTGGACAATGGGACAAGCATGGGAGAATATTGGGAAATCACAAATAAATCTGAGTAACATATAATATTTCAGTAACCTGAATTAAGGCCATTTGGGGATGATTCCTCTTATGAAGCATGGTTCCCAGTGAGGTAGCAGTGAGGTCGTTATAATTCACCCAGATAAATAGAGGTTTCTAGCTTTGAAAATCAAGTATACCCTCTGGAAAATGGCACATTTATAGATGGTTTACCTATTAAAAATGGTGATTTTCTATGGCTATGTAAATGTTTATCATTTATCAGAGGGTAAATGGTGAACTTTCTAGCTTTCCATGGATTACCAAAGGCTACACGAAAGCCGTAGGCACTTTTCATATCTGGGTAAAATATGGGACTGCGGCAAGATTCAAGGCAGAAAACGCCTCTGAAGAAACACATTCATGTCTGGTTGGTGGTTTGACCCCCTCTGAAAAATATGAAGGTCAGTTGGGACTACTATTCCCAACTGAGCCAATATATGGAAAAAAAATGTTCCAAACCACCAACCCGATGTTTAAATGACTGTATATCCAAACAAAAGGTGTTGGGTAATTTTCAGACATTTTTGGTGAGGGAAAGCAAGCTTCTGAAAGCCAAATTTGACAGATATCGGTTTGCATCGCTAACAGAAATTACTTCCCAACAGAACACTGGCGGGTTTGTAAATCCACAAACCCAGCCTGAAAATTGGCCGTTCACCAGCCAGGAAATCCATGTAGATTGAGACATCATTACCGGGGGCGATTTGAATACAACCCTTTTGATCTGCAGCAAGGGAAGTATGTTCTGTCTCTTTCCATTAGAGGCCTGTCTGCCGCACAACTTTGGGGAATCCACTCGAATTTTTCCATCCCATCTTGGGCCTGCAAAATGAAGAAATCCAATAGCCATGGTTCTAGCAATTCTTTGATATTGGGGATATGGATTCTGAATCAAGGCTGGACTTCAAGCTTCGACTTGGATGACTTGGATGACTTGGATGACTCGGGCCCTGCCTGAATGCATCCAAAGTAGAGATCAGGTCTAGTGTAAACATAAAGTCGTGCGCCTGGTCAGGATCCGGTCGGCATCCATTTCGCTGTCTGAACCGTGGCCACAAAATACCACTACTTGGGGCGTATCCTATATATATAGGGGCCCCCCAGTGATGTTTGTTGGTTTATAAACCCATGAATACTATAGTTATAAGTATGATAAACCATAGTTATTTGGGTTATAAACGAACTTAGCTATCTTGGGGGCCCCACATTGTGTATATATATATACACATAATTATTAACCACTATTCTCCAGTATTGTCCCATTATCATCCCATGACTAACCCTAACTTACCTAGCTGGCTTGTATATATGGCTATGACTCACTTGCAAACTGGGCTGCACATCCAAGTAAACTTCCCATGATGACATGAGGCCTCGACCTAGATGCCCTGTAGCTACGCTTGGAGCTATCATCATTTTGGAGATACCCTCAGGTTTGCGAAGTGGAAAAGCACCATGCTATGAAGAACGGTAAATCATCATTTTTATATGTCTATAGGCCAGCTACACTGTAGCAAACGGTTAAATAAGCAAAGGGTACATCCAACAATAATGGATTGTGACACCTCCCAATATATTGAATGGTATAACTCCATTTGATTATTAACATAGCCATTAACATTTCTGGGTAAATGATCATATTTCACTAACCTGAAACTTGCGGCCAGCTATGGGGATGAATGATTCCAGGCTTCAGTCACGTGAGGTCACAACATCATTTGCCCAGATTACAGGATGATACCCCCAGTGATGTGAATGTTGCTTTAGAGGCACCCCATGAATACATATGAATACTAGTTTTCGTTATATCTACCATAACTGGTTGGTGGTTGAGCCCTAGCCCTCTGAAAAATGATGGAGTTCGTCAGTTGGGATTATGAAATTCACAACTGTATGGAAAAATAAAACATATTCCAAACCGCCAACCAGATAAGCAAATACTAGTTGGTTATATCTACCATAACCCAAGAATAGCTGGAACATATGATAAACCAAGCGCCTCTTATATATCATATTCTGCCATAACCATATGAAACATCCATTTTCACCATCGAATTCCAGCGGCACCTCCAACTGCACTGCCTTTGGCTCCAAGCAAAGGGTCGCCTCGGAACTTGTTCGTCGGCTCCCCGACGAAGCATGGGAAAATATGGAAACCATCAGCGATGGAATGGGAAAAGTCGTCTCTTTTGGGATTTTTTGGGCATCTTTTTCTGGGATTTTTGATCCGTGAAGCCGGAAAAACATATACACAGCTGGTTGGTGGTTTGAACCCCTCTGAAAAATATGAAAGTCAATGGGAAGGATTATCCCATCTATGATGGAAAATAAAAAATGTTTCAATCCACCAACCAGATAGCCATGGAAAATGGACAATAGCCATGGTATAGATTGCCCTTTGAAATAGATGATTTTCCCAGCGAACGAAACCTCCATTTATGGTTGGGATTTTCCATGGCAAACTGTTAGTCATAACCAGATGGCAACATGAATCTATTCCTTATGGATTCACCAGTGGATGTCCGGATTTGGGACTTCACAAATCATCGACGCAGCAAAAGTAAGAAGAAACAGGTTTTCAACCCAACTTCCAACATCAAAAGTCACCAAAATCAGAGATCATCCAACTGTTTTTTGATCTTTTTCCTCCTCATTTCAAGCAACCATGACTTTTTGTCAATCCATCTCCCAAGTCCATCTGAGGAGTCAACCCCACAGTGAACCAAAGTTAATGACAAGGAGAGAAGGCTGACATTTTTTCTACGCAGCAGTTGTTCTCTCCACTGCAGGCCTGCGTTGAGCAGGGCGGCTGATTGTGGGGCTTGTTTTTAAGCTTTGCCATGAGCCTTTGGGTCAATTTTTTGGCACTAGAGATTTATGGTACTGACACCCTCCAGGGCCCCAGTGACCATCCAGTGATGTCTGTGAAAAAAACAGGGCAAATCTGAAGCAAACCTATAGGACCGGTCACTGGCGGTTGATATTTATCACCAGTCGATTGATAACTCGAATTGTTGACTTCTTGTATTCAACTGTGGATTCCGACTGGGATGTTTTGATACCGACAGAAGATGATTTGAACACGGATCAACATGATCAACATTTCACCCCCTCATGGTGGAATTCATTTGGTTTTGGGTACTCTTCATAGCATGATTCACCATGAAAACCACGATTACCATTATGAAAACCATGATTAACCACTATGAAAACCACTTTTCCATGGTGAACATGATGAACAAATTTACCATGAAAACCATTATGAAAACCATACATTCACCATGATTAACCATTATGAAAACCACTCTTACATTATTCTCCATGTGACGACTGTGGCATTTGTAGAGGCCACTGGGATGCCTGCCGTGCCGAGTACTTCCCGAATCCTTCGGGATGATCAACATGTTAGAAATGCGTCGGGAAACACCTCATTACCCGGTTATAAATTTTGGGTTTACTTCATGGATTACATCACTCAATGGATTTACTAAATTTGGGGGTTACCTAATGATATAGATATAGGTATAGATATAGATATAGATATAGACATAGATATAGATATCGTCTGGTTATTTAACGGTTTGCGAACTGGAGAATCACCATTTTATAGCTAGGTAAATCATGAAAAACATCTATTTCTATGGGCAATTTTCCATGGCTATGTTAAATAACAATAGGGTACTATCCGTCAATACTAAGCCATATCACTAAAAATGGTTGCAAAGCTGAGCGGTTCATTTTGGTGCCAAATTTTGGGAGGCCATATCTTTCGCTGATGAAAAAATACATTTTTGTTGGTGAAATCCCAGTGAACTTCCGGAAATTGACCTCCCCTAAGGCCGATAACACATTGTATACCATTGTTAGTTAAATTCCCATCTCATGATTACAGCAACCCCAAAAGAGGTAGACTAATTTTTCTCGGGATGGTAGTTCGATGATGCTTGCCCTTTATCACTGCCACGTTTCCAACTTTAAACAATATTTTTCTTTTTTCTGGGGTGTTTTGTAAACATCTATAACCTAATATATAGATAAATATTAGAAAATCTATCATATTAGGTAACATCCTAAGGACATGAGCTGGTTTCCGCATCTACGAGTATGTATGTTGGTTAACCCCAGGGTAGCCAACAAAAGTGGCGTTTTACAAAAGGATTTGCGATCCAGGATTCACAACAAAGATTCACAATTTCTGGTCGATTTCCCTTTCATCGACGCAGCAAATCCAAGATTCTAGTTATATCCCGCATTTATCTGGTTGGTGGTTGAGCCCTACCCCTCTGAAAAATACGAGTTCGTCAGTTGGGATGATGACATTCCCAACTGAATGGAAAGTCATAAAATTCATGTTCCAAACCACCAACCAGTTATAGATGCTTTTCTCAGCCATGAACCTCCATTTAGTCGAAAACCGCGCACACAGTTCAATGCTGCCTCCTCCCATAAGGCCCATAGCCTCTGTACCGGGTAGTGTTGAACATATCATGATAACGAACCTAGTACTAATTAAACACTCCCAAACCTTGCTATGCCTATGGTGTGGAGCCTGTACACCCAAGGTGAAATCCCTGTGCCTTGTGTCTAGTGCGTAACGCTTTAGGTAAGTCAACCACAAAACCCCGGGCACCCCCCAAAAATCATGGTTTATCCTCATTTTCCATCATTTTACCCAATTTCAAACACAAGTTGGAGGTATCCCCAAATTTTCACTCAGCCAAATCATGCCAAATCCATATTGATTGGTGAATTTCCAAGGGTTTTATGTCAAAATCATGCTACCCTCTGGTTATTTCACATAGCCATGGTATAGATGGCCCATAGAAATGGATGGTTTACCTATTAAAAATGGGTGGATCTTTCCATGGCTATGTTAAATAACCAGATGCTAAATCCCAGGTTTTTGGCTGTTTGGCTGGTGGAACCACCTGCCTGTGGCTCCCGCGCTGCCCTGCTGTGCTTCAGACCACCAGATGGCCTCAGACAGCGTTTCGTCAGGTCTTTTCCCATGAGACACGCAAGGGGGGCCCAGAGGAGCTAAGTTGACTTTTTTCAGCCTTATAAGTTATATTAATAAGCAACTGTTGAGTTGATTGTAGCATATTGTAGCTGGTTTTTTGGAATTATTTCAACCAACTATAGGTTTCTATGTGAAAAAACAACACGCTGAAACATGTAGAGGATGGGATTTATTTACCTGATGGGGTTCCCTCCTTGCTGGGGTTTGGATAATGTCAATAGATTGGAGCCTAAATGGGTACACACTATGAAAATCTATGAAATTATGATCCAAACAATGGCCCCAAGAAGGCATTAGGCTAACATACTATAAGCATGGCATTAGGAAAACATGTAGATCAAGAAATCGGGGAGCATCGCAACAATTCGTCTGCCTTGTTAACACACAAGTCATCAACAATACAATACTGGAATGGGCAATAAACTTGGTCCACATCTCCAATTTCCTTCTAATTCTTGTTGAAACAATCATAAATCAACCATCAAGGATTGGATGTCTATCCCCTCTCATGTTGCCCTCTTGTAATCAAGCATGGCTTTCTCGAAAATCCCCTATGTATTTCGATGATTTTCCATGCTGATGGCTAGTTCTGGGATTTCCCAGTGGCCCACTATGGCACAATGAAGTGACGAAAATCGGATTCCCCACCTGCTCTGGACTTGGTGACAACGCCTCTTCGACCTCGTTCTGATTGTCTGCCGTCATGCCGCTTTTGATCAAGTGAATCAGGACCTTCGAGTTGCGGATGCAAATTTGGATGAAGAGATATGGGGACGGAATTCCAAAGAATCAAATTTAACCAAACAAATTTCCCCCAAAAAACAAATCCCCAAAACTTAAAAACAGAAGTTTCAGACCCAAAATGGGTTGCATTGCCCATGGAGTATCAGCCTACTTATTGGTTCTCACTGGTTAACAAAAAAATAGGGCTTGTTGGCCCAGTTATACATGCGATGACCCAGTTCGGGGACTTATTCACCAGGCTTTCAAAACAGTGGGATGATCCTCCAAGTGAGGATATCATCAACGAACTTGGGAACAGAAGTTGGGATATACTTGGGATACAAGAAATCTTCCACGTGTCAAAATAACATCTGATTTCTAATTTTTTAGACATAATACGATGACATAATATAGAGCCAATTCAATGCCTTTTGCAAAGTGACGCAGCAATCCAATTTTTCAGCGAGATAGCCGCTGAACCGAACCGGCAACCGAAACCGGTTTCCGAAGCGGAGCAGTTTGCAGGAACCGTAGGAAGCGCTTGCGGAACCGGTCATGCACTTATTCAATTGCACTTATTCAATGAAAGGAAGACAGCATCTTTGTTGCATCTTTGAAACCGACGTCTAACGTGGCCTGGGACCAGACGCTTTGCCAAAAGGGACTGAACGGCCGTTCCAACGCATCCGAACCGATTCCCAACAGCAGAATCCAAAGTTGCTGCAAAATTTATGGTTGGTGGTTGAGCCCTACCCCTCTGAAAAATGATGGAGTGAAAGTCAGTTGGGATGAAGACATTCCCAACTGAATGGAAAAATAAAACATGTTCCAAACCACCAACCAGATTTCTTTCTCGGACTTTGCCGCGGTCTTTGTTGCCCCCCTTTTCGACGGCGGTCAACGATGTTGGTCCCAAGGTTCAACACCGAAAACGACACATTCTCCGAAGACCACATCACTGTTGGAACTATATCTGGGGATCCGATTCCCCAAGCATGACTAGTCTTAATTGATACACTCCCCAAAACAACATTTAGCCGGATCTGTAACTATATCCACATTTCTGGCAACCGATTCAACCATCCAAGGTTGAAAAAATGTTGAACACCCGATAAAATGATGCCGTTTTACTGGGATTATGGCCAGAAAAAAACACCGCAGCAAAAAAAATACGGGCAATTTCCATCATTTCCCATTTAGTTCGATGATTTCCCACAGATGCCCATTGATTTCGAAGATTTCCCAGCCTCGCACAGGGCCATGATGGGTTCGAGTTGCAGCTGTAATGCCACAGAGGGCAAGCGGATTGAGATGGACGTCTCACCTCAGAAATGGCTTGGAATTTGAGATTTTGAATGACAGCAATCTTAGATACCCTGCAAAAATGATAAATTCTTAGCTGGTGAACGTAGATAATCCTATAGCAAAAGACTAGTTAGGATTAGTCAATGATTAGTCACTACCCATCCAGTTGGTTGACCTAGTTGAATGGCAACAATAAAAAAAAGTGTCTTTAAGAACGAAATTCCCAGATGATACCTCCCATCCAAAAGGATAGTATCACCTGAAGTAATCTTGGATTTGCGGCCAAAGAAAATAGCAACATATACCCTCTGGTAAACGTTTACATAACTATGGAAAGATCCACCATTTTCAATGGGTAAATCCACTATTTCGACTGGGCCATTTTCAATAGCTAACCCACCCATTTTTAATAGGTAAACCATCTATTTCTATGGGCCATCTATACCATGGCTATGTTAGTCATAACCAGAGGGTAGCAACATATAATCCGTAGATTCCCTGCTGGATTCAACATGAAAATCATCCAACTACCAGCCATGGCCATAGGTAGAATCAGCAGATCCCAAGGCATGACCACCAAGTGCTTCATATCAGCTAACAATCCGGGGCAATCAAGCATCCTCTGGGGATATGCCACTCTTTCCGTGTAAAAGAATGGGATATATATATATATACTGGTTGGTGGTATACCTACCCCTCTGAAAAATCATGGAGTTCAAGTCAGTTGGGATGATTACTCCCAATATATGGAAAAATAAAATGTTCGAAACCACCAACCAGTATATACCAATATGTGGATTTGAATTAAATGGAGGATCCCTCAAACTTGCCCTTTTGCTTTGGAAAATGATGAGACAGCACTGGAACTTTGCGGGCTGTTGGAATATCCTACCAAAAAATGATTCTTAGCTGGTGAGTTAGTAGATATTCGTATACCAACAGATTCAAGGATTAGTCCCCATCCATCTGCTTAACTCCACATGGTGAAGCCCCATCTGTTCCCAGTGGCTACTGAAGGGGCACACACGTCGTGATCGATGCTGCGGAATGAAGCCGCACCAGCGCCTGAATTGGGACATACTGGGTATGGGGCTTGATACCACCAATGAACACGGTATAAATAGGTTTTGACACCAAAAATACTATGGTGAAACAACACTCCACTTAGTTGACTTAGTTGACTGGAACCTCCAAGAATATCCAGCTTTTGACCATGGCAATATATCTTGGTCATGAAAAGGTGGAAAGGGTCAAGTCGCTCCTACCATCACTTCAGATTGATCATCTTACACTGTGAAAATGGATCAAAGATCGGTAGAGTTGCCAACCCCTCCATCAAACTCGTTGAAACTTCAGAAACTACCCGGCCTGGTAAACAAACAGTTTGCTATTGAAAATGGCCATAGAAATAGTGGATTTACCCATTAAAAATGGTGAGTTTTCATAGTTATGTTAGTTTACCGGAGGGTACTTCATCATTCCCCAATCACCAAGTCAAAATTTCTCGAATCCACGCTTTTCATGGTCACCCAGACAAAGTTTCAAACGAATCCACATGAATTTCATGGCTATGTTATCGCAATTTTCGTTGACTCTCACATCTTTAGCTGGTTGGTGGTATACCTACCCCTCTGAAAAATATGAAAGTCAGTTGGGATGATTATTCCCAATATATGGAAACATAAAAGCCATGTTCCAAACCACCAGCCAGTTAGCCATTCACCTGACGACGCTATCGGTCCCGCACCTCTGTTCCACCTGCGCTGTGACCTGTCCGATGACTTCCACCATGGCTCCTGGCGCCAGGAGAGTCCAAAAATCGCTGGATACATCTGGATCATCTGGAAATCCCCCCAAAGAGATTTTTTTTCGGGAACATCCTCTGTGAATGAAGGTTTTAATAGGAAAAACAACTATAACTGGAGGTTTGAGTGGAAAAAAACAACTATAACTGGAGGTTTTCATGGCAAAAAGCAACTATAAATGGAGGTTTCGTTCGCTGGGAAACTCATTTCTAAATATGGATACATATGTTATTTTCCAGGAAGCCATGTTTGATTACCAGAGGGATTTTTTGATGCTTCTTCATGGCATTTTTTTGGGGTAAGTCGGTGGTTTTCAAAGTCGTTCTTCACAACATGTGCCATCACAAAGATATTTTTGTCAGCTGGGATACTTATCCCAACCAAGGTTTTTCATATCTGGTTGGTGGTATACCTACCCCTCTGAAAAATATGAAAGTCAGTTGGGATGATTATTCCCAATATATGGAAAAATAAAACATGTTCCACACCACCAACCAGATATCATGTTGGTAAAACAATGCCATAAACCATGTGCTGCTACTTGCTGGTTCATCCCACGTCGTTTAGTTGCTTAGTTCACCCCAGTTCCAACTGGACAGAAGGCCCCAACCGTACTGAATTCCTTGGGGTGAACTTTGCCAAACATGATCTTCACCCTGGAGGTGCCATGGAGCCAGAAATCGTAGCTACTCACCACCTAAAATAAGCCTCTAGTAAACGTTTACATAGCTACGGAAATCAACATGTCTAATGGGTAATTCAGCTATGGCAATTTTCAATAGCTATGTTAAATTACCAGAGGGTAACCCAGTTAGATTAATGGCACAGCTATGGATTATCAAGCACTTTCTAACTGCGATGCACATCCAAGTACTCAAATTATTGATTCATCTCCATCTCCGGAGCAGTTGGTAATTGGTTCGCAACTGTTACCATACAACGACTGTCGGAATCCTCCTCATCTTGTTGGTACCCAAATCTGGGATGCATGTCTCCTTGACCAAGAATTTGGGACCATTTTTTGATCCACACTTTTTCTCAGGACCAGCTGGGTTGTAAAGCTTTGCTAGCAGCATACTTCACATCTTGATTTCCAGCTGTGTTTTCCACAATTCACAGCCTTTTTGATGCCCCAATTTTGTGCAAAAAGACTTCACCAGGTGCTTGACTTTTTGAGCCAGCTCTCCACTCCAAGTTGAAGCTTACTTAGTTTTGACGGCTTAATTGCCCATATCATTATTCATCAGATATGGGGAATCCCGACATCAGGGATATATAAATCCTTATTGATCATTACCTCCTACAAATTATGGTCAATTTACCTAAAATTTGCCAATCAATCAATCAATCAATCAACAATTAGTCAGTAAATAAAACTTTGCAAATTTACCCATTGTATTAAACCCAATTATATAATCAACAATTAATTTGAATTAATCAGTAAATCAATATTTAGCCATTTACCCATTGATGCATTTATGTTATCAAATCTCCAAATTTTTGCTTAAACAAATTCCTCATATCTTTGAGCACGATATCGTCCCAGTCCTCGCCTGGCTTGTGACTCAACGCTGCAAGCCGCAGACCATCAATCTGGACCTCGTCGCCGAAAGAATTCCGCGGCGCAAGCGCGGACGGGGTGTGTGAATGGATTCGGCTCCCAAAAAATGTGCAAATGTGGTGGGTATATCTATAGACTTGATTATTTATATATGTATGTATATATATATATGTGTAAACTCGGGCTGAGTTTTTTTTTCGCAATTGACCAATCTGAAATGTTGGGTCATTTTGAGATTGCTGCCCTTACTAGCTGTCATTGATGTTGTCGTCGTTGTCAGGTCGCTATAATTCAGCTAAGTCACGCTGCAAATTGAAAAGCAGCTATTTTGACAGTTGTTACAATGTGGGGCCCCCCAGTTATAAGTTGGTTTATAACCCCCATGAATACTATAGTTATAAGTATGATAAACTATAGTTATTTGGATTATAAACCAACTTAGTTATCTTGGGGGCCCCACATTGTATCAGTTGCTTCAATCAACTATCTTGACAGCTTCAAGATGGGTCTTACCATGTTGTACCACCAAACCATCAAGTTGGTTCCCCCGCACCGAAAGGACGTTGAGACGACAAAAACCCGAGTTCTCCGAGTCGCCAATCGGAAAAGCCTTGCGCAAGGGTCGCAGAATTCGTAGACATCCTGGAGTTCAGAGTTCAGACCCTACAATGTGGGGCCCCCAAGATGACTAAGTTGGTTTATAACCCAAATAACTATGGTTTATCATACTTATAACTATAGTTAATGGGGTTTATAAACCAACTTATAACTGGGGGGCCCACATTGTAAGAGGCCAAAGCCGGCCCTGGGAACGTAGGTGATGTGGTCCAATTGAATATGATCATTTCTAGTGAGTCGGGATGGCTAATGATTTTTGAGTTTACCAGCTTAGTTGAACTAATCCCAGTTACCAAGTGCTTAATAATCACATTGTCACCCACTTGTACAGGGGATATATCGCATACCCTAGTAATCTATGGCTTATGAACTACCAACACGCTTTCTGGGCGGCATGCATGCTAGTAGTCATTCCCAATGGGTTTATCCCTTGCATCGGTTTATCATGATCCATGGCAATTTCAACCATGCTACCATGCTCAACCCCAAAGTTTCAAGGGGATTGGATTTTTTCATGTTTCGTTCGTGTTCACTTCGTGTTCACTTCGTTCGTATTCCCCAAAGAGAATTGCAGATTGATATATGTACACTCATGATATATATATATATACACTAGCTATCTCTATATATATATACACTATATGTACACTATAGATATATATGAGAAGCTATGTACATATATCATATATCTGGGATTTTTCCTGTTGCCAAATCGAGTGATTTTCCCATTGCCGTTCCTTCGGAGGCCCAAAAAACGGGAGAAAAATCTCGGGCTGGGACAAGGGTGTCATATCCCCATGATATGCCCAATTTTTATAGCCATAAAAAATGCTTGATGACATACCATTAACCCATTTTTATGCCCAATAAATGGCCATTGATTAACCCTGTTCATATTAACCCTGTTCATATTAACCCTAGATTTCATCGTTTAACATCCATGAACAGACATAAAGCCATGAAATCTAGGCTTAAAATTCCCGATAAAACTCCCTTGAGATTCCCTCTGGTAAACGTTTACCAGGCAAATCAACTATAAACGTGGTATTTTCAATAGCTATGTTAGTTTACCAGATACTCCCTTGATATTCCCGTTGCCAATCTTAGATACCCTGCAAAAAATGACAAATTCTTTGCTGGTGAACGTAGATAATCCCATACCAAAAGACTAGTTAGGATTAAATTCTACCCATCCAGTCGATTGACCTAGTTCACCATTATTAACCGTTATTAACCATTACTAACCATCATTAACAATATCTATGTCATATTAATCCCCCTATTAACCATATCTAGTTCATCATTATTAATATCTATGTCATATCTAGTTCATCATTATTAACCAGCATTATTATTTGGCCTAGTTCCCTCTATATCCCCATGAATCCATTGCCATCGGATCGCCTGAGGTTGGTTGATCTTGTCTCCCCGAACGCTGCAAGGGAAGGTCTGGAGGGCCTCAGGATCTTTTCGCTGGCGCGCTGGCGCGCGTCACTACTCTCCGGGCATCCCTGGGTTATAGTACCTATAAGATCTTATAAGTATATCTAGATGATAGTTATAAGTTATAACTGTATTTAGATGATAGTTATATCTAAATGATAGTTATAACTATATTTAAATGATAATTATAACTATAGTTAGATGAGTTTATACAGCAGCTTATTATCCATTTATGATATATCAATGGCCACTTTAGGGACCGATTTGTTGGAGGTACCTTACCATATATAAGGCCTAAGGGGGTCTGCCCCCTATGGCTTCATATGGTACAGTAGCTTCATTTGTGCGTCCTGAAATTCCCATTGAGAAAATGGCCAGCTTGTAGATGAGTTATGAACAGGTTTCGATGGCCAACCAGTAGATTCCCACAGGGGAACCCAAGAATCAAATGCACCAACTTTTTCCATCAAGAGGATGTACTGTCTTATTGCGGGCTTGTGGAAATAAGTGTACTTGCTGTAGACTCACACCCTTTGTAACGGGTGAATGGATCTATATATCTTGATTTACCATGGGCATGTATTTTCTCAAGCGCATGTAATGTCACTAGCCCAATCATGTCACGACTAATTCTACCATATGGCAGGATATCAAGCATTCCTCAGAACATTGCGATTAAAAACCCATTTTCCAAGATTTTCCAAGCACGTCCCGCTTTTTGCCGTTGTGAAACACTATTTTCAATTCATGAACAGTCTGGTTTTGTCTGATTTTTTTTGTACCCCCACAAGAATGGTTATCCCAGTTCTGGTGGGGCGTGTCGCCCACCATAAAGTTGGTCAAATCCAGCATTTCTAGACAAACTCAATCATGTTCATAAAGCCAAACAATATCATGCTGTTGGATAAACATGTCCCATGATTTTCCCGGGATAATATACCCACTATATCCCCGAATTCTCTCCTCTCCTGGTTGGTATATTCAGGCATCAGGGGGCTGTCCCACCATCCTCCCGAGCTGCCTCGACACTGAGTCGCAAGAGGGGACCGGGGAGATCTACCTCTGGGGTTTCAACACGCTGGAAGGCTTGTTGAGCACGAGGAGTGCGGAGCAAAAATGACAGGAGCACGCTTCCAACATCCTAAATACAAGGCTAAATTGGGTAGATAGGTAAACTTACCAACAAAAACCACCAAAAAGTGGTTGTTTTCCATCTATAATGGGTTGGAGCAAGCCTGAAACAAGGTTGGATATAAGGGATACAATCAATGAATGTGCGGGCTTGACCAAGAATGATCACAGCCAACATTACCAAACATATCCAGAAGTGGATGCAACTAGCTACAATGTGGTGCCCCCAAACCTTATGTCAACGTTGGTTTATGAAGCCCATGAAAACTAGTTCGTTATATCTACTTACAAGGTGGTGCCCCCCAGTTATAAGATGGTTTATAAAGCCCATTAACTATAGTTATATCTACCATAAACCATAGTGAAATTGGAGTTATAAACCAACTTAGTTATCGTTTGGGGGCCCCCTGTATCAAGTTGAGCCAAAGGTCACCATGTCACCCTCAAGTTGAGCCTCCCCGACTGAGGATACATCCAGCTGGATGCTCTTCAGAAGCACTTGCAGTCCATCCATGATGACCTGTTCGGGGGACATGGTGGCGCATGTGTGAAAGGGGTACATATCATATTTGTTAAGTTTTTTTTGCTTGGCAGAGTATTTCTGAAATAACTATTTTTCTTGGTTCAAGCACGGTGTTTCATGGTTAAGCCTCCATTGAATCTATTTACTCACCGTTTTTGTTTGTCACAATGTTCACCAATTTGAAGCACCATTTCTTGTTGGTCAATCCATCATGAAACCGATATACAGCCTATTGAAGTACCTAACACGGAACCTTAAGAAATTGGCAATTCCCACTACACGAATTGCTTTGCAGCGCTTTAGGTGCACAGCATTAGTAGCTTCAGGACTTGAGGTTGATAGGTATGGCCGGTATGGCCGGTATGGCCGTTTGGGGGCATTCCTCGTTTTCAGACATTCTCATTTTAGGTTTTCAGATGGAATCCAGATATGTGTGCAGGCTGAATCCTTGTCTGCGGAAAGTATTCCACATCCTCGGCAATGTGTTCAACGGTCAAGGCGCCAAAGCCCGTCACTCGATCGCCAATGACAAACAATATCCTATATGAACTATATGGAGGTTTCCAATTTATGGGGGTACCCGGGTACCTTCATCCATTTATAGATGGATTTTCCATGGATTTTCAACCATCCAGCTACAGGATGGGGCCCCCGTTCGATAGCGTTCAGTTGCCTCAAAAAAGTGGCTGAATTCTATGGTTTATGGAAGATATAACTATAGTTAATAGGGTTTATACACCAACAAACATCACTGGGGGGCACCATCCTGTGCTAATATTCATTGTCCCATGAAATATCCCATCAGTATCCTATCATACTTGGAGGATAACCACAGTTTTCTGGGGGTTATTTCATGGTTTATAAACCAACAAACATCACTGGGGGGCCCCATCCAGCTATTGGAGACCATTTCTGGAAACTCCCAAATCTTGGACCCAATCGACTCCAGCGATCCATGGCGAAGCACCGGTCGTCATCGTTGATTTCTGACCATGGGAGGTATATCTTCATTTTCTTGGTTAAAACTTTTTTTTCCCAGGTTGACGCCCCAATCTTTGTTGGTTCAAACATGTTCAAACCCTTATCTAGGTAAATTACAATAATTTGCTAACCTGAATTAAGGCCAGTTGGGGATGATTTCCCTTATAAACCAGTGAGGTCGTAGTGAGGTCGTTGTAATTTACCCAGTATGTTGGTCAAAATTGATCTGGGTTTACGTAGTTTTCGCTGAAGTTTTTGATCTAGGTTTACCATCCGCTAAACATGGATGGAAAATCCACCATTAAACTGTCATTTTAGCGATTTTTACCCGTAGGAAAATAGGAAAATCCGAGATTTAATGGGTGCTTTTTCCCATTCAAATCACATGTGCAGTCATGGAAACCACACTTTCCTATGATTTTCCCAGCAAAAAAGAACCATTTAACTTCGGGGACTTCCCATCACCCCGCAGCTGCAGCTGATTTCCCAAGCAGCTGCGCCTCCTTTAGACCGACCTTCAGCTGCGTTTCGACCTTTCGATCTTCTGCATCCTCGGCCTGGATGGAAAAAGACACTGCATACGAGATTAAACTAGTAGATTTCAAATGTACCCTCCAGTAAATTAACATAGACCCTGGCAGATAGGGGTTGGAAGACTTGTTTCCATTAAAAATTGGTGATTTTCGGCATCTATGTTTATTTACCAGAGGGTATATTGTTGGTTACCCTCTGGTAAACTAACATAGCTATTGCAAATGGATGCAAGTGGCCCATTTGTAGTTGATCTACCTATTCCAAACGGTGATTTTCCATAGCAAACTGTTAGTTTACCAGGGGGTATGTGCCATTCACATCCACTAAACAAACATTCTCCTACTCAACTAAAATCTTGCTGGTTTCATCCCAAACCCAAATAATATTGTTGATGACATCGTCATGTACTGTAAATATACATGTATATATATATATGTATCCCAGCATATCCCCCGACTATATTCAGATTAGTTGGTAGTGCCCTTTCATATCCATGAAGTATATGAAGTGCTACACCCGCTATTAAATGCTTGGTTTCATGGAGGAAAGGCCCCACTAAGTTAAGTTTGTTGGTTTGTGTTACCCCATCGAATTAGTTCGACATATCAACCATAAATCTAAGAGTCAGCCGGCCTAGCCGATTTTTTCTCGCTCCTGGGTTCCCTACGTCACACGGAATATGGATAGCTATGGATAGCTATGGATAGCTCCCACCGGACACATCCTCATTTCAGGATGGTTAGGTCATAGCAACCTTTATTGGGGTAACACACAAACCACCTCTCTCGATTTATAGCTGATCTTCCCATTTGAACATCATTTTACATGACAATTTAAATAACTGGTTGGTGGTTGAGCCCTACCCCTCCGAAAAATATGAGTTCGTCAGTTGGGGTGATGATTATTCCCAATATATGGAAAAATAAAAACGTTCCAAACCACCAACCAGACATATCAATGTAAACTTTCAACGATCGTTTAGAGGGCCCTGAACCCGTTATCCGCGTTAGGCCTCTGGGTAATCAGCGACCTGCCTCCTCAAGATTCATCTCTACCTCCGGATCGCTTTGTTTGCGGAGCTGCTCCTGCGCTGGGACCATTTTTCCATATTTGAATTGTCATCCGACAATGAAAACTATATATCATATACAATATACATGTAAATCTAAAGATATTTTTTAGAAAATGATATGCGCTGAATTTCATATGACATATAACTATAATAAAATGGCTATGGGGAGATAATGGGGATAGTTATGGTTGGATTGTCTTTGTTATTTTACCCGGCCTCCTAATAACACTAATATTCCCCGATCGGTTCGTCCCTGGTTTAGTATTGGATATTGTGGGGAGGGATTTGCATATGTATATAAATATATACAGGCGTAAAACATGTGATATATGATATATGACATATGACATTGTCATCTCTCTCTCTCTCTCTCCCTATCCACCTATCTATCAATCAATCAAGCTATCTATCAATCAGTCACTCTATCGATCTACAAGGCCACCATCTATCTATGTAAGCTTTAAACAAAAAAGACCTGGAAAACCAACCGTTTATAGCTCACTTCCTTGGGAAGCCACTGGCTTTTCACGTCTATGTTTGTTAATCTCAAATTTTATGATGTATATGTATGTATATATATATATGTATACATACTATAATGACTTTTGTATGGCATATGAAGTGATGTCTTCAATTGAAATCCAACTATATTGCAACAGTCCGGTCATCATATCTACCACTCAAAACATTCAAAGGGTTTATTTAATGGCGACTATGAACGCCTGCCCATACTGAGTATCTGAGCCCCTATTATATAATGATGGTCTGATTAGGCCTTGGAGTTGCTTAAGGGGTCCCAAGAAAAATCAAAGATTCCCTATAAATTTCCCAGTCCTGGTGGATGTTCCATTGTGAAAAAAAAATAAACAAACCCAGGTAGAAGGGGGGCGGGGACTTTGAAAAATAACCAGTGTGATGTTATCTGATTGTTGGCTGTTGGTGTTGAAGCTGCGCCCTCCAAACCACATGACTTTGAAGGTGATAAAAAACAGATCCTTAGCAAACATGACTCTCCTCCGTGTGGAAATCTACAGCTGTTGAAACTATCAGCTTTGGGATGATGGACTATCGGCAGTCGCTGCACGCTGCTCCGCGGCCAAGCGTGCTTAGCAACGCGCTCACGAATGGCAACAGTGATGACCAGGACATTCTTTCAAACCAAGAGACTCAGATGCTGTCAAAACATCCAGGCCAGGCCTGACAAGGCCAGAGGTGCTTGTGTGTGCTACACAACCTTCTTGCGTCTGGGCGAACTTATCCGGACAGCCCAAAACCTTTCCACCAGCTCATTCCGCCCCTCCATCAGCATAGCAAACAGCGGTGAAATCTCCCAAGGAGCCGTGTCACCGACTAGGGACATTTATCAACAAGCTAAAGTGATGTTGAAACAAGCAAGCCACACATTGTCTTTGAAACCCTGCAAACCTGTGGGAAAATGAATTTGAACCCCCCAACATGATACATCTGATGTCTAAAGCTTTCGAAGAATGATGATTGCCCTCTGGTAATTTAACATAGCTATTGAAAATGGCCATTTGTAGTTGATTTATCTATGAACAGTGGGGATTTTCCATGGCAAACTGTTAGTTTACCAGAGAGTATAACCTATAAACCCAATGCATACTATAGTCTACCAAGTTATAAAAGTCAACTTACAAGGTGGTGCCCCAGTTTGTTAGCTGAGTTGGTTTACCAGAGGGTAAAGCCTCCAAAATTGAGACAGGGAACCCCCACCTCTGTTGTTCCCCAAAAAAGGGGGAACGCATCCCAGTTCACCAGTTGTTCATTTCGAGGATCAAATGAACCACGTGGGGATGTACCACCAAGGACACCACATGAATATACATGTGGTAAACCATCCCGCAATGGTAGGCCTATTTTCATCCATGTATGGTTGGTTATACAATGGCCAATCTTAGATACCTGACAAAAAACGACAAATTCTTAGCTGGTGAACGTAGATCATCCCATTGATACCAAAAGACTAAAGGATTAGTCACTACCCATCTAAGATTGACCTAGCGATGATGAAATTCAGAGATGAAACCACAGAATTTCCCATTACATATGGGGTTTTCCTGTAAATTTTCCCTTGAACCAATCCGTTGATTATAGCATTAAAATCCACAAACTATAGGCATAACATCAGAAAGTCCTGCGTGGCCAGCCATTCCGCATCACTATGCGCACGGAGCTTCACGGTCAAACCTGAAAGCTCCTGGCGGATCAGCCGGATGGGAGTGATAACCCTGGTTGATAATTAAGTCTCGTGGCTTGATTTTGCAACTGGGATGCAAAAAAAGACTTAACCACTTACTAAATGGGATGACAAGACTTACCTTCTGTAAGTGGTTAATCAGTCAGATTTTGCAACTGGGGAAGATAATCTGACTGACGAACCACTTACTAAATGGGATGATGCAAAAACATGTATATACCAGCGGGTTTGGACCCATGTTCAACTGGGAATTATCATCATGCTTTATCAATTTTTTAAAACCTAGGTGGTAGTGTGATAGCTAAACACAAGATGAAATAAATTTTACCTCCAAGTGCTGGTTGGTTCATTTTGGGGATAGTGCCGCAATATTCCATCCAAACATAACGGATATACGTATATACATTTAAAGAAAAACAACCATCCGATATGGGCGTGTCTGGGAATGTGGCGCTGCCGCCCAATTCCCTGATTTTGACCATTCTGTTTGTGAAGTTGTAACATATAGATTTGAAGTTTTTGATGCGTCTTCATGTTGTTACTACCCATTTAACCCCAGTAAGTAAATATCCCATTACATCACTATTATGTTTGGTCTAGTATGTGACCATTAAAAATGACCATTTTCAACCTGCCCCGTGTTGCTTGTATATAGCGATAACATATAACATACCATGCAATTCTCATAATATGGCACAACAGAAATATACCTTGACACAGCATACAATAGCATAACACAGCATAATATAACATGATGCAACAACATGTGACAAGACATACACTACAATGAATCATTTCCCTTCCCCTGAGTTGGACCACGAGGACAGCCACGGCCTCTGTACCAGGTGTTTGGCATCATGTCGATGGCGAAGGACACCTCCCTTCGCTCCAGTTCTAGTTGGGTTTGTCTGAAAATAGTGTACCCCTAAACCCAATGGTTAATGATCATTATCCCTACTAAATGGCTATAATTGGGGGTATACCCCATTTTCAGACATACCCAGTTCGCTTCTGCCTATCATGGAAGATTTGGTGAGCGCGGGCCGATGCGGGCCCTGATTTTTCGTGCAGGTCACTCCATCGATTTTTCCACTGTCGTCAGTGAGGATGGCAGCTTTTAGCCTGTGGGATTTTCGGACAAAGGGATGACTCCATTTCCAATCAGCCAGATACCCTGCAAAAGACGACAAATTCTTAGCTGGTAGATATTCCTATTTGTAGCCAAAGATTATTCAGGATTAGTCCCTACCCATCCAGTTGGTTGACCTAGACTTTTGCTTCCCCCATAGGACCCAGTGCTCTTGGTGAATTCCTGCAAGTCGCCCTAACTGCACCTTTCTGAAAGAAATTGCTCTCTAAAATATAGCAACAGAAACGATCACAAAATAAATTCATACAATATGGTAAAAAGTTAACAAATAAGAACCAGCATATGACATTTAGTAACCAATATATGATATAAAATAAAACAAAAACATAACACATACAATGTATACAAACATGTTCTAGAACATATACAATAAAAAATCGTCAGCTGCAAAAAACAATGAGCCACAATATTATATGATATCATAGATATCAAACAAACATAACACAACAAAACACATAACTATCATATTGATATATTGTATATGACAATATATGACATTAAATACATTCGTATACCAAGTACTAAATCATTTTACCTTCTGGTAAACTAACATAACTATGGAAAATCAACATTTTTGATGGGTAAATCAACTATAAATGGGCAATTTTCAATAGCTATGTGACAGTCATTCCCAGAGGGTACTAAATAACAACGCCCCAGAAGGTGCTGAAAAAGTGTTTCCAGAATGTTACTTCGATGCCACAGGATGGTGGCCCCCAAACGTGATGTGAATGTTGATGAACATAAACCCCATGAATACTATAGTTATAAGTATGATAAACCATAGTTATTGGGGTTATAAACCAACTTAGCTATCTTGGGGGCCACCAAGTTTCCAACTTTTCGGCATCTTTTTGGGACTACGACTGGGCGGACGGCGTGGCGTTGTTGTCGGCTCCAGGACCACGGCTTTGCGTCGAAGGCGTTTCCAAGGAACTTTCAAGGAGATCGACGAACACCTGAAATCCGAGCACAGATGGCTTTCCTCCCCAATATATATATATATATGTGTGTGTATATATATATGTATATATATGTGTGTTCCCGAATAGAATTGAAAATGACAGAAACGGAACAAAGCAACTGCATCGGTCAGTCAGCACCTTTTGTTATGCAGTTGGCTTTGCGGCTGTGTTTCTGTCAGATGCCAATCGCATCAA
>Ga0126342_10003267_pt1 | contig 26614 bp, 18 predicted proteins | sample Cyp1metagenome_FD_92528 | JGI IMG/M metagenome (GOLD analysis project Ga0126342, IMG submission 92528) | Coral microbial communities from Lord Howe Island, Old Settlement Bay, Australia - Cyphastrea 1 metagenome | ecosystem: Host-associated > Invertebrates > Cnidaria > Coral ...
ATCTATTATCATCTATTATCATCTATTATCATCTATTACCATCTATTATCATCTATTATCATCTATTATCATCTATTATCATCTATTATCATCTATTATCATCTATTATCATCTATTATCATCCACAAATGATCACCCATGATTATCCATTATCATCCATTCACTATGATCATTCACATTCAACATGGAAGTTTTCTACAACGTCTTCCACCGTCAAGTCGCCTTTGTGACCTCCACCACCGCCAACTGCACCATCGCGCGGCGCCACCCGGCCATTTGTCGCAGAGAGGAGGCACAGGCGCAAGCACCTGGCTGGATGTTGACCACCAAAAAATGGGCAGTTCAGGAGCTTGACCCAGCGTTTTTATGACTGGTTGGTGGTTTTAACCATCTTGAAAAATGATGGAGTTCGTCCATGGGAAGGATTATCCCATATAGTATGCAAAAAAAAACATGTTTGAAACCACCAACCAAATGATGATGCCCTTAGAAAACATTGGATCTTTTAGAAGCAAAACATGGAGATTCTAGGGTTGATGCTATAGGAGGAACCATATTTGAGCAGCGTTCAAGACCCGAAACATCGTCCCTTTGTGCTGGCTGATAGGGATTCCCATAAGGGACGATAAGAATCTACAACATACTTGGATCATCTGGATGTGGTTAGTCTAACCCCCATATCCAGTAATCATTGACCAATCGACCGGGGTTTGAACACTGCTCACTATTCCCCATGATTTTCCATTGCCACGTTGGCCCGACAGCTTGCCGTTCTAAAAAGCCACGAAAGAATCATCAGGTGATCTCACTGACCATGTCGAAGGCGATCCGTTGAGTCACAGCCACAGCTGCGATTGCCATGGCAAAATCCATCTGTTGACTTCCACCTTGTCCTTTGCCATACGTCACCCAATTGCCTTAGGCCACCTTGTTGGCCACCAATCTGAGGCGGCATACCCTTGCCGTAGATCTTCTGACAGGTTGATGGACTTACCCAAGCAGTCTACCATGCTTTACCCAATGACTTCAGCTAAATTCCTGAATTCCGGTTGCAGTTTGAAAAGCGAGCTTCTGATGGTCACTAAAAAAAACCGCCCCCGGCTTATCCAAACTCCAAGACAATAGGTTATCCTATGGCAGAGGTGGCAAGTGAACATCGTGCAAATGAAAGTTTGCATGAGAAAATCATGGGCAAGTGTGGGGAAAGCCTGGGAACATATACTAGAACTGGAGGTTTTACTGACAATATCATCGAAAAAAACGGGATGATGTTCCAGCTAACCATGATTGAATTTCAGAGGGTATAGTCATCTGCGGTTGACTGAGCGCATGAACCAACTTCAACCTGGTCGGCAGCATAGTGTGGAAGCTGTAAATGGTTGATTGGAATGGTGAATTTTCCTGCTTGAACATTAAAATCCTCAATGACAAGGGTACTTATGAACTAATCAGGATGGTATAGGTGTATGCTTCCCGAAATTACAGTTATGGCCCTTTACCAGTTATAAGTACTAACAAAACCCCATTCATAGAATGTATAGTCCCATGGAAAAAAACCCGTTATAACCAATAGATGGCCGTAACTGTATAGATACAGTAATTTGGTAGGAACCAACTACAGATATCTCAAATACCCCCTGGTAAACTTTTGCATGACTATGGAAAATTACAATGTTTAATGGGAAAATCCACTATAAATTGCCATGTTCAATAGCTATGTTTGTTTACCAGAGGGTATACATCATAAATCCATCATTAATCCCCATGAACTATATCTCCATAGAGGTGTTGTATCTATATCTGAACATATCCCATGAACTATAGTTATATCATTAAATCCATTATACACCAGAACCTCCCCATGATCCCGCGACCTATGACGTCTGGCTGCATCGCATCCCGTGGCATCCCATCCAAGAGATGGAACGCAAAGGTCCACTGGGTGCCTGGGCATTGTGTCACTGGATCATAATGGCTTTAATATAGTGTATATATATATAGATAATGTCTGGATGGTGGTATACCTACCCCTCTGACAAATATGAAAATCAGTTCGTGGTTGGTAAATAACCATATACTCCCTCTGGTAATTTGTTACTTTTTGCTATTGAAAATGACCCAGTCACAATAGTTGATTTGCCCATTGGTAGCATGGTGATTTTCCAATACCCTTGCTGGTTGGTGGTGCAATAACCATCTTGAAAAATATGAGTTCGTCAATAGGAAGGATTATCCCATGTATTGTGGAAAATAAAGCATGTTCCAAACCATCAATCAGCTGTAATATTATATATAATTACGAAGGCAATCATAATTCAAGTACAATAATTAACAGAAGTAATACAGGCAATAAGGAAAATAATGACAACACCAGTGATAATGATAAAAAAACAAACCTGTTACAACTCCTCTGAAAAATATGAGTTCGTCAATGGGAAGGATGACATCTCATATACTAAGTCACCAGCAGATAGAATATTCAAAAAACACTGGACAACAGATAGAATAGGACAAAACGCTATCAGCACATCCAACAGATAGAATATTCAAGATAAGCAAAAACATAAAGAAACTATATGATTTTGATGATTTTAGCAAGCAAATGAAGAGATAGAATATTCTCACCTGCAAAAATAATGTATCCCTGAAATCATTGATTCTCTATGGGATTACTGACGAAATATTGCATTTTGTTCCAATGTTTTCCATACCTTAAATCATTGACTATCTATGGGATTGCTGAGAAAAATGATGCATTTGGTTTCAGCGTTTTCCATGATGTTGTATTTCTGAAATCATTGAATATCTAAGGGATTGAGGAGAAAATGTTGCATTTGGTGTCAATGTTTTCCAAAATATTGTATCACTCAAATCATTGAATAGCTATGGGATGGCTAGGAACATATTGCATGTGGTTTCTACTACTGTAATTGCACATCCAAATACATAAAAAACGTATTTTTGCTAAGGCTTTCGCTAATGTGTTCCCAATATATGATCTTTATAGAAGGTAACTGCCAGCAAAGCTGGCACCGCCAGTCTGAATATTCTATCTGTTGATTTTTGATTTGAAGACCGTTTAAAAAGGAAAATTCTACAAATATATATATATATAATTATATATACAGATAACATCATATTTTTGAATTCTTGTATGTATATAACTTTGGTTTGGTGTTCAATGCAGAAACGCAACCAAATGTTTCTATTTTTGCCGTTGGAATGTGCAAAGCTAGTGGAATTGCGCTCATCGTGCATGCTGTGATCCATAATGACATGCATAAAACACAACCTTATTCCATAGGTTCAAAACATATATATATATATATACACATGAAACCAACAAATAGAATATTCCAACAGACCAATGGTACCAGTGATGTTTCCTTCTTTGATGAACATTTTAATATGAAATTGTTGAAATTGTTGATGTTCATTCTTCACCGAATAACATATACCATTGAAAATGCAGAAAACCATATATATATATATATATAATTACACGGATCCAACAGATAGAATAGTTCAGCTTAAAATCATGTAGATTTGGAGATATATTTCCATAATTTATAAGCTCAAAATATCAACGATTTCGTATATATATATACATACGCGAAATCAACATTTTGCTACTCATCTTAAACAGATAGAATATTCTCAACTGCAAACCAGGTTTCACCCGCAAAATCGTCGATCCCCGAACACTGGAAAATATTCTATCTGGTAGTGCCTTTGTATAAATGAAATGGAAAAATACAAAAATGTTCCAAACCACAAACAAGCAATAGAGTTTGGAAAAAAACAGATAATAACCACCAAACAAATAGAAACAACAGCAACCAGTAGAAGTGACCAGAGGTGTAAACGTTGGTTGGGGTTTTTGTCGCTCAAATCATGGGATCCCACATGCCCCAAGAGGCGGCTATGAATCGTCCAAATCAACAACGGGTCCTTGAAGAAAAAATGTGAAAACACATGTCCAAATAGTAATATATATATATACACTGTATATATATATATATAAATATAATTATATAAGTATATAGGTACCGCAAATATCCTCAAATACCTAAAAAGCCAGAAAGTGAATTGCAGCTAACGTAAAGCCTTGAAGTGTTCAGTGCTCACTTTTTCAAGTGGCATGACTGGGTGTGAAACGCCCACATCAAACCTGGCAAGCAAGTGAACATAGGGAGGAGAAAACAATACCTAGATCCATGGAAATCTTCCCCTACTTATACAGGCATGCCGCATGCCAAAGCATCGTTGCTAGCCGCCTTCCCGATAGGCGCGCCTTTTCCGTGGATGTCAATGGCAGTGTTGAGAATCACATCGTTCAGTTGCACCTGCAGCAAACCAAAAAAAACACACCTACTAGCCGCACATGTATGTAGGTTGACTCTATGCAAATTCCTTTCAACATGATACACTGCACCTATGCGTATGAAAAGTGACTGAAATTGTTTGTTTTTCTCCAACTGCAGAAACATGTGCCATTCATTGACCAAATGACAAATCGCCATATCCTAGCCCGAATGACCAAACAGGCTACGCTAAAATCACATGGTTTAGAACCTCGCTATTCATTCAAATTCATCTCCGCCGAAACCCAATGGTTTATAACATCCTTTCATCCTTTTGCCCACTTTTGGATGGGAACTATGCTCAGGGAGGATGTAACATATGGATATCCCATTGTTATATCCTGCATCTATTTGAAGGTGTGCCCAGTGATGTCCCCATTTGCCAGTTACATCCCAAATCTATCACATGTTGGCCAGGTACATCCCAATGTTCAATCAGTCGACCCGCCTGTTTGAACGATGTTCTGCATGTCTTCTCGATACGCACCCCGTTCTCAACAGTTGGACACACAAAAAGTCAATCCTTCACCAGTCATCTTTAAGAGATTCGTCCAGGTACATCGCTATTTGTCAATGATCCCCATTGCTTTACTGGTTGGTGGTATACCAACCCCTGTGAAAAATATGACTTCGTCAGTTGGGATTATTCCCAGCATATGGAAAAATAAAAGCTATGTTCCAAACCACCAACCAGTTTTATATCGCTTTTGCTTTACAGGCTGGACTAGTGCCACATGTTTTTTCACACGGACGCTTGGATTTGCTCAGAGCTGGTGCCAGAAAATGGGCCCACCAATCTGACGGCGCCTTCAGGCTGCGCTGAGAGATTTGCCGATTCGGGCTCTGGCTGATGTCTGCAATCCTCGTCATGTCTGCCGGCAAGTTCTCCGTGTAAGAGCCTGTTTTGGCTTTCACGATTCTACGTCAGCATTTGACACCATGCACTTTGCCCTCGCAGAGCTGCCATGTGGCAGAGGCTATTTCCAAGTGAACCTCAGAAAACCCATGGTTTTAGGGAGCTATGACTTAAGATACTGAGGAACCCCCACATTGTTTCTCGGCGTTGAACCCAATAATATTAGTAGTGGCGATTACTATTATTCTATTTGCTAGCTAGTAGTTATTATATACATGTTGTTACTTCTCTTAATTATCATGATTATCGTTATTACTTATAATATTATTCATATATTCATTAAATCATTGTCATAGTAAAAGCTATTAATAGTAATATATTACTCAATATACATATACGATTATATAATGTTTGTGAATAAAAATAACATACCACCCCCAATTTCACCACAAATAGGTCGTATGAACCATTCCCAAATGAGTGGTGTTTATGATGGTTTTTCCCCACATTAGTTGATTAATAAGCACCTTCATAGATGAATTAAGAAAGACATTTTTCCGCTACCAATGGTATTTAATTATATACCATTGGTAACGGAAAAAATCCTCCCTAATTCAACAACAATTTCTTTTCATCCGGATCTGATATCCATGGAGATGTTCAATTTCTCCCGGGTCCTGGTTCATTAATAAGCCCCTAATACTAGTGGTAAACATAGAATAAACCATTACATACCACCAAACATCATTATAATTAGATACCATTAGAAATGGAAAATAATGGAAAATATAAACCAAAAAATAGCCATTATAAAAGATGGTGTTTGATTTCTTCCATTTCTTAATTCAAACACCATCTTCTGGGTAAAGCCATCAGATCCATCACTTCCCACCTGCAGCATCTGCATCTCTTGCAGCATTCCACCAGCGCTCCTCCACTGAAGCTGCCCTTGCCGAAGCGCCTTCAGCTGCGAGCCTCGACCCGGGGATGGCCATATGGCGTTCGAAAGTGAAGATCTATGGAAAAATCTAGGGGAAATATGAGAAAACAGTTACTAAAACCCATGGAACAGATATGGAACATATCTTATAAACGGAAGCTTCAATGGGATGTATGTGGGAAAAATTTGGGAACATGTGGGACAACGATGGAATATAATTCATCTATATATATATATATTTATGGGTATATAAATCATCTAGGAATGGCATCTTTTTGTGGGAAAATCTTTTATCAAATGATGGTTTTTAATGGGATATACGAAAAATCTAGGGAAAAGCTTCGGACAATCTGGGAACATTGGTGATTTAAGTAGATTTTCCCAGTTAAGTTGGCTTGCACACACTAATAAATGCATATATATATATTATGTGTGTGGTGGAGAAACAGTATTAGCATAGATCTATAAATGGATATAAATATATATATATAAATTATATACGCATTTCAAACATACTAATATATGGTTGGTAGTTCCTACACCCATAGAGGTGTATAGATATGCCTAGATGTGCCTACCAAAAGCCATAAGTGGCCTAGTTACGTTTAACAACTCAATTAGTAAGACCAATGGACTGATTTAAGGAAACAATACACTTGAAACTGTATGCACTCCAGGGGTTCTTATGCCTTCCGCTGTTGCTGAGATTCATAATTGTGGAGCGAACTTCAATCAAAATGGCGATTTTGTATTGAATTGTATTGAAACATATCAAGTTTAGATAAGCAAGGACTTTGACATGACAACGGACATTTAACCAAAAACAAATTGGATTTTCGCAAGGAAACTGAGGAATGTGATCAGCTCACACCAAATCTTGTCCACTGACGGTTTCCGAGGCAGGGTTGGCAAAAACTATCCCCTGTGATGGGAGCATGAGCCAGGTGACCAAGTAGAATTGATCGCCAAATAAGCTAAATAAAAACACCCTTGTATCATTCCCAAAAGTGTTTTGCTTCGCAAGGATGTCACATTGAGCGTCCCATAATCCAAAGGATTAGGAAACTGACAATGGGTCTGGGTATTGCTTGAGTTTTTAGGTCCACGATGTGATATAACCCCCATTCCCAACCCCGGGTCCAACTCGAACCATCCTCCCAACACGGATATTTCCAAGGAACCAAAATGGAAGACATTCAGCTCCTGAGTGGCCACGCCAGGCATGGATGTCCTTCCCAAAAAACAGATCTGTTCATGCCATGTGGGTGGCAAGTGATGTTTGTTGGTTTATTGTATGCACATTCAACTATATCTGGTTGGTGGTTTACCTACCTCTCTGAAAAATGATGGAGTTCGTCAGTTGGGATGATGACATTCCCAACTGAATGGAACCATAAAAAAATGGTTCCAAAGCACCAACCAAATATGGTTCAAGTATACGTTAAATACAGCGATATCTAACATCAATCCTGGCGATGTTTATCAGTTAAACTTTACCAACTGAGCGGTTCCAAATCCTGAATGCCACCTCCTATGCGAGTTGTGAAGATGGTATATCTGATAAACCAACAAGTTTTTTTTGGGCACCATAATTTCTATGTCATAGTTGCGAACAGAACAAACACAAGATCTACGGAGAACACGCAGTTTCACTAACAGCTGGGATATTGCTGATGCGAACCTGGTGCGTAAACCCTGCGCCAACCATCACGATTTTTTGTTGTTTCCGATGGTTTCCTGTTCCAAACCATGCAAAAGAGCTATGAAAGTCACACCTGAAAATCGAGGATATGAATCATTTCTGGTAATCACAAACAAAACGGACACATATGCATATACAATATATGACATCTTTCAATCATATGCATATACATATATATAGACTACTTGGTAATCACGAACAATCCGGATAGTCACTTCTCAACATCATACCTGTGTAACCTAAGATTTTTCAATATGAAACCAGTTCTGATTCCAGGTCATCTGGGTCCAAATTGGGCGGATGGAATCCACCAAAATGGCTCGGTGTTTGTTGTGCATAAGCCCTGCCTAGAGCCTACTTTTTTCACACAACAACACATTGAAAAAACCAAACAATAAGAAATTTATTACGTTTCGAAATATGTATCCAAGAATATCTTAACATGCAAACACGCATATATATACACATACACACATTCAAATAGCAAATAGTAGTAAACCATCAATATCTTGGTGTGGTTGTTTGCTACCGTCTTGGCCAAAAACAAAGGTGACTACACTATAATTACAGTATATACTACAAATATCCATATATATATACACAGATAAAAGTCCGTACGTGCAAAAGATGTACCTATATATGTGTATTGTGTATTGTGTACCTTTTAATTTGCACAAGCAATGCCCCCTGGTAAACTAACATAACTATGGAAAATCACCATTTTTAATGGGAAAACTCATTATAAATGGCCATGTTCACTAGCTATGTTAAATTACAAGAGGGTAACGATAAATCATATTGGCAGTTTTTGCCGTCACCACATGACCGCACTTGGCAATGATGGTTGGTTAGTTTCATCCCCATAGATGATTTCCCACATTGGCGGGGATCATAGGAATCCCACTTTTTAGCAATTGCATGTCTAAAGCCATTTATGGCTATTGATTTCCCATTTATCGTAGATTACAAACGAACCATAAAAACTGTAGAAGCCATAAATGGCATAATATGTACATATAATCCTATATAAGGCCATCTATTTATATCCCAGTAATCATAGATGTCACTTTTTTGGGATACAAAAATCAAACCTTGCCAAGTCTCTGCACCACTGCTCCGTAAAATCTGCACTTCGCGCCACGCCTTTGCCCATGCCATGGCAAGTGGGGTGCCTGGCATGACTTTGGTGGTTTTGTTGCCAGATTTTTTTTAGATATTTCCATAGAGTAAACATAGGAAAAAATGTGGAACATGGTCCATTTATAGATGAATTACCTATAGGACATGGTGATTCTCCACATCTATGTTAGTTTACAAGAGGGTAAACCCCTCCTTAGAAACCCTGCTTTGGCAATGGGTATGTTCATGTTTGGAATCTGTATAGATACCCCCTTAACACTGGATCAGTAAATTGTATTATTGGATACCTCCCTTAAAAATTTTGGTTTCGGCATGGATCTGTTTATACTCGGGCCCCTTATTCGGGGTATTTGACTGGAAATGGATTTTGTTATGATAGGGAGATGAGAGGGAGAGTGTTATGTTATTTGTTGTCTCAACAGTTTAGCAGGTGAATTCCATTGAAATATTACTTTGGCCGGGTAGATCCTCAGTCACCTTCTAAATTCTCAAAGGTCTGATATCTGGAAATCAAACATTCTGATTGACATGGAACATCTTCATTTTTGGTGAGACAATCAGCCATGAAGGAAAATCAGTGGACACGCAAAGGCTATATATATATATACACCTTGGATACCCTGGAAAGTGTCCTTTAGTTGGGTGGAAACATACACACAAACAGGTTCAGGGTGTATGTATATATATATAATCACAAATTAAACATTATGCGTATGAGCATGTTTCAAACATATTACGAACACGTATGTGCAAAAAAAAACACATCATGTCATGGCTTAACTGAAATTTTCCCCAAACACAAATGGTGTTTGACATCGACTTTCTCCATCCAGGATGAAGATTGATGTGGGACAATCATTGCATGTGCCGCTGGAAGCCAACAAATGCTCCAACATGTTTCCTTTAAAGCATGGTTGTGACAGTTGTGACAGGAGTATATTCCATTTTGAATGATTTAATGGTTATAACTTATAACTTGTTGTGTTTCAAATTTCGACATGATAAACTCCGCCGCATATGCTTTCTTACACAGCGCTTGTGTCAACCTGATGGTGACAAGGTGGTGCACCCGAGTTGTGTTTGTTGAACTTTAAACCCTACCAGAAATCTGAGTGAACATATAGGCCTTATAAGTCAACTTGGCCAATGAACTAAGGCATCACACTGGATATATTTACGTGTACACACAGACAAAAATATAAATATATAATATATACAAACAATTATATACAATTATACACATCTATGCGCTGGTTGGTTCAAAGAGATGTGCGTAGTCTGCAGGATCTCATCTGCCGTGCGCCGCAATGGACTGGTCAATGGAGTGGAAGGTGAGCGGCTCGTCTTATGCTGACCGAACACTCGCTTTACATCTCCATTCATGTGGGTAAAACAATGCCATGTTTATTACCACCCCCCCAATCACAATGTTTATAGGTGGTATAAATCGGTATAAACCATTCCCAAATTGGTGGTTTATTAAACCACCAAAAAAATTAATATGGTGGGGTTGGGGCTTCAAATTTTGTAAACACATTTCTGGAAAACACCAAATCGGCCTCTACAAAACCAAACACGTAGCATTTGAACAGGAAGTTTTTAGGCATACAAAATCCACACACCCAACCCCACTTTTGTTGGGACCTGGGGCACCCGGCGCTTCTACAAGCTTGAGCCTAATTATAAAATTTGAAATATCGATATGAATTCCAAAATTTCAATACCACAGAAAATGATATTTATGAAACCAATTGAAACCTTCTGAAATCAATTGAAATCATCGTTCAGCCAATTTCTCTACAAAACGAAAAAAAATCACAAAATCTTAATGTTCCGAAAACTCAAGACACTACAAAATCAAAAACAAAGCTTAAGGTCTCCTCCAAAATGATCCCAAACCTCTACAAAATCAAAAACCTGCTTGGAAATGATTCAAGATACCAAACCATCTCCCACAAAAAATGTTTTGTGCCAAAGGTTAGCGTGTCAGATTTTGTAGCGGTTTTTTTTGGAGGTATGGTTTCTTATTGTTTTACATCCCCATTATATCACTCCCCATATATTGACGTTCAACTGCTGAATCCCGTGCGCAAAAAAACGCCTCAGGCTATCTCTGGCAGCTGCACACAGCAGCGGCCACCTGCAGGTTCCACTATGCGAAGACCAAAATAGATTTCAGAAAGTAGATAAGACATGGATCATACCAAATTGGATGCAGAAATCACAGGTTCTATTTTTCCAGGTAAGCCGATTTTCTGCATGTATGAGAAAGTGGAAGTATAGGTGTTTGGGTTTGGCGCTTTCCTAATATAATCATGATGTTCATTGCCTGTGATAGGAATGCTCATGGCAAATATCATCAACGGGGATTAAACCAACCATTGCATGGGGATGTAAAATTGGTAAAATGATGATACTCCATGGGAATTGGGGTATTAAACCATCAATCTCTTGTGGGACCAGTGTGTTTTCAAACATTGTCATGTTCCGTAGCTATGTGAAATTATTGGAGGGTAATAACGTAAATCCCATCAATCAACCACAAGCAACAATCATCAGCATCATCAACATTATTAAGACTATTACCCTTTGGTAAACTAACATAAGTATGGAAAATCACAATTTTTCATGGGTAAATCAACTATAGATCACCCATTTTCCATAGCTATGTTAGTGTACCAGAGGGTAACCATATATCAATCTCATGTTTCAAACGCACCGGACCGCGCACCGCACCGCCCTTCTCCTTTTCAGCACGGTTTCTGCGAGGTCTGTCTGAGCGACACACGACCAGCCTCTGTGGCCTCTGTTTTCATCCTGCGGTGCGGTTGGGTCTATCAATGGAGTTGTTTTGTTGGGAACATAATGAGGAAACCAGGGTTTTTACCAGTCATCATCTGTGTTTCCTTTGAATTGATCTACCATGGTCCGATTCTGCGGGAATCTATCAATAATGAATTTGCACTTATCAACAAGGATACAATATATGCTTGGTGGTTTCAAGCCCCTGATGGCTGCACCCAATTGCGATCATCAAAGATGGTTGAAAATACATAATCATTGAAACCACCAGGCAAATGTATATGTATGCATATGTATGCGTTTATGTAAAACATATAAATATAAATGTAAATATATATATATATATATATATATATTGTTTACATATAATTGTACTATTATATGCAGTTATATGTGTATAAATCATATATATAGATATATACATGTGTATCAGATGTGCAAGTGCTACATGAACAAAACATGAATATGTCATACATGACTACGTCATCTACATTTCATCTGCATTTCAAACTTGCCCACAGTCGTACAAAGATTCACAGCCGAATTGGCCACCCATCTTCCCACAGTCAGCTCCATGGTCATTTCCGATATGGATGAGGGGTCCTTTCCAGTTTTCCCGTCAATCCTGGCACTCATGAGAAGTTGAAATGTTTCTTGATGGGCTTGGTCACATCCCACACCTCACACCGGCCAGTGGACGCAGTGGACACTGACACCACCGGCTGCCAGAGATCGCATCGTGGCATCTTTTAACGCTAATGTTTTTCATGCCGAAAAGGGACAACATCTATTTATTGTTGGTAATGTCTGAAAGTTGCTGCTGATAATGCGAATATACCTTTTTGGGATAAGTGCTCAAATAATCACATTCTCATGTCAAATGGCATCCAGGGGCCCTCAAAACGAGATCAAGCACATGTTCATAGATTTTCTGGATCTGCGTTCAACCACCCAGATAAGATTCAGATCATTGTTTCTTTAAATCTTGCTATTCTGCAAATATTACTTCAGGCGTTCACAGTTTGATGGGCCCGCATATCCCCAAGAAAAGTCTTTCTGTTTTTTGTTGTTTGCTGCGCTGTAGTAGTAGAATGCTAATCATATTAATGCTGTTAATATGGTAAGCCCAGTGCCATAAGCCATCCTGACCTTTACCAGAATTGGATGGTAAAGCACAAATTCCCTCTGGGGGGGTTGTGTCATTGAGTTTGCCTCATGATCAATGGCCATGATATGCTTGCTTGATGACACATAGACATATTCAAGTCAATTCAAGTTTTTGATAGTAACAACACATAGTGACACATATTCAAGTTTTGATATTAACAACACCGTACAATAAAAGTAACAATGATGGTCAGCTATATCAATCATCAAAATTGATCTTTAATATCTTTAATGTACTACAGGCCAATCCACCATCCCGTTAAAATGATTTTGACCCATCCCCATACGGGGAGAATGGCCAAGGTTTAAGACGCAAAGAAAAACAAACTAAAGCGGAAGAAACTAAAACGCCTAGTGCTACTCTGAACCATCGAAACAGCAACCCGCAAAAAAGGTCAAACATGTGAAATCCCATTGTTTTGGATTATAAGTGATTTAACCCTCAAATCGGCTACTATATCCATTCCCTTTTACATGGTTATCAATCACGCTTTATCCATTTGCGGGTTCTAAAGCTATTATTTTTACCCAATTTTGAGTGGACAATCAAAATTCTTGGGTGATATCCGCCGACCCTTGCCTAGCATTGGCCTAGGCGGGGCAGCGCCCGGGATCACCGCAGGTGTGCGACATCTCCAAACATGTTGCATATCCATATGCTTTCTGTACGGGATCGAAACTGCCATGTAGCCATTCAAAGTGTCACGTTCGGCACCCGCTGTAGGCCCCATTGCCACGGCTGCAATACGCTGCAACACAAGCTGTTTCTATAGAAAGGTTCGAAGCTGCCATGTGGCACGTTTCGGCGCCCTTTACAGGTCTCAAACTCTCCGCTGCAGCGTTGGGCATCGTTGCCAAGGTATGCATGGCAAACCAAGCCAGAGCACGATGCCCACACAAGCCCTTCACTGTTTCTATCAGGTTTCGGCACCCTTTAAAGGTCTCAAACCCTCCGCTGCAGCGCTAGGCACCGTTGCCAAGACAGCAAGGCTGCAACCCAAGCCGCAGCAGGATGCCCGCACGCCCTTCACTGGTTCAAAACTGCCATGTGGCACGTTTCGGCACCCTTTACAAGTCTCAAACCCTCCGCTGCAGCGTTCGGCACCGTTGCCAAGGCTGCAAGGCTGCAACCCAAGCCGCTGAACGCTGCCCAAACAAGCCCTGCACTGTTGCGGTTCGAAACTGCCATGTGGCACGTTTCGGCACTCTTTAAAGGTGTCAAACCCTCCGCTGCAGCATTAAGCACCGTTGCCAGGGCTGCAAGGCTGCACCTTAAGCCGCTGAACGCTGCCCAAACAGGCCCATTAAAGTTTCTATTATAGCGGTTCGAAACTGCCATGTGGCACGTGTCGCACATCCCTCAACCCCGCATAAAAGGGGTGTCGACGGCACCTAGGCGACAGCCCATAGTCAGTTGGGATGATTATTCCCAATATATGGAAAAATAAAATTCATGTTCCAAACCACCAACCAGATGATAATTCATGGGGTTAACAGCATTGAACGGCAAACAGCTACGCCCAAGTTGCACAGGTCATGCCATCGGGGAAGACCACCAAATCGCCCGCTTCTACCTGGTGAAACCTATGGTGACTTGGGGATCCACCATTTTGACAACCCCCACAGGGGGGAACATGCCAAAGTGGACACACTACTTGAACACATTTGTTAATTGCTGCCTCTATATTTTTCATTGCATGGACTTGGAATATCTGCAACATGGATTTTGAGCAATTTTGGGGCTTCATGAATGAAAACTATGTCAACAGGAATATTTTGTGGCTGGAATTCCGAACATCCACAGCTAGAGAAAATTGGCTTTGTCCATCAAAACATGGGGATTGAAAGAAAGGGTGTGCCAAACAAAGGGGAGTGTCAAATTACCATAGCGTTTCTTTTAAAGTGACAAACATGGGGGTAGACAATAGGCCCATCAATACTTGAGAAATAAACCTCAATCAATGGCTTTGCCATTGAAGTTACCCTCTGGTTATTTCACACAGCCATGGAACATGGCCGATTTATAGATGTTTTTTGATGATTTACCTGTTAAAAAATGGTGATTCTCCATAGCCACGCTAAATAACAGGAGGGTATTACGATTCCTTGGCATTCTTGTCTAATTACAAGGTGGTACCCCTCCAGTTAAGTTAGTTGGTTGGATTATAATCCCCATTACTATATATAGATATAACTGATATAACCACTTTAAACATAGAAATTCCAACGGGACATAGCGGAGAAGAAAAAAACTTTCCATCGGATTTGGTATGGTGGTGCCCCTGTAGTTAGATGTAGTTAGCTAAGTTGGGGAGATATATCATGAAATCAGTGATGATATAACTATGGTTTAAAATATCACCATAGTAGTTAGCTTAGCTATCATGATGTTAGTTAGATGTAGTTAGCTAAGTTAACTATAGTTACTATGGTTTATAAACCGACGTTCACATCACCCAGGGGGCACCACTTTGCACAGCTTGAATGGTCTGTTTTCCGGGGTGCATAGGTGGAGTCGCTTCCCTGAATCCAAACACACACCAAGGATTTTTATCATAAATTTTATCCATGAAATGAACATCACATACATAACTATAAAAACCACGCAGTGTTTCAACCAGATCACTATCATTCAGTTGCACGGCCTCAAACCAACATGTCTCATCCATAGATTCACCACACCACTAAATCCACATGTTGAGTTCCATAAATCCTAAGAAAAATAACAAACCATGTTGACTTCCCATTTTTTTTCAAGGAGACACACCGGATGGCCTCCCCTCCTCCCGCCTTGGTGGGCTTGCAACTGGCCCAGGCTCCCGTTGGTGTTACCAACACTTCACCTGCGATTTGGGCTTGGACATTGGTCCATTGATAAAATGGTGGGATTAACCCATGGCCAAATCCTTATCTGGTTGGTGGTTGAGCCTACCCTCTGAAAAATATGAGTCAGTTGGGATTACTATTCCCAACTGAATGGAAACAAAACATGTTCCAAACCACCAAGCAGCTAATGTTTCAAAAGTTCAAAGCCGCATGATTTGCATTTCAACCAGGTAGATTTCCCAGTTCTGGTGCTTAACCGCTAAAGGAAAAATAGAAAAAACATCGCAAGCCCAGGCACATGATTCTGTCTTGTATACTCGTTCTTCGTTCCCATTTCGATGACATATTAATCACAGGTTCCTCAATCCTGTACCAGACTGAATGGATGGATGTCAAGAAAAATGATAGCATGGTCTTATCATCCAATATTGGTGGTTTCTTCTTTTGGATCTCCTATGTTTTCCCCTCAGCCAATTCTTGACACTGGGTTTGTCTGTAAAAAGGATGCCCTCCAAATCCTATAGCCTGCAGTTTATCACGACGTTCCCCTTCATTTGGGGGTCTACCCCGCCCCGATCATCAACTCCATAGCGGTACCTTCCAGGACGTAAGCGGTCTCAGTGCCGGAGTATTCCCAATCAAATTTGGAGACCTGCGGCCAGCGAGGCCATGTCGGCAATGTGCTTTCGACATGGGAACTTCTTTACCCAGAATGGTTAGCAGGGGGATCTTTACCAAGAATGTCAATTTTTTTAAGGTGGTGAATCATGTATACTGCACTTCAGCAACATACTATTGGTACACTGCATTGACATTGAAGCCTATCTTGGAAATTTTGGTTGTAGTTGGATGGTGTGAAAATTGATATTTAAAGGTTTTGGAGACTTGCCTCTGCAAGGGTTATATTCTCATGAGGAAATCCCAGGTGGAAACTGACATTGTGGCCTGTGGCCATTCAATCTCTAGTTAGTTATAATCCAAGCTGTACAAGTGCGCTATACTGAAATCAACCGGTTTTGTTTTTCAAGCTGACAATCTTAGATTTCCACAAAAAAACAAAAAACCAACCTCCCAGCAAATTACATGGAACTCATCTCCAAGAAAAAATCCAAGGGTACGAGTACGAGGTGAGGCCCCCCAAAAGATAACATAACTAGGTTAAGTATGGTCTACGTTCGATAAATATGTTTTTTTTTTAATATTCATTTATTTATTTATAGTTGTTTTATGTATTTACATGTGGTAATAGAAAAAATAAGCCAACAAACATGTAGCTAGGTTGGTCATCATCACCAAAAATGGAACATTTACAAAACAGGGAAAAAGAATGGGATGTGAAATCAGCACAAAACGGGTTTGATAGTCGGTAATGATGGGTAAGTATAGGATCTTAAATATATCATAAACTTGACTTATGATGGATGCATCTAGAGCTGGATGATGTATAAACCAACTTGCCCCAACTTGAATGGTTCCAGTGTTATCTCCTTCATTTCTTGAGCGAGATATGTTCATTACAATGGATCGTTGATTACGGTGGGTATGCCGTTATTTATGTTATTTCGAACTTCGTTAAGCATCTTTCACCAGTGATTAAAACTATTATCTTTGATGGTGATGATGATGATGATAATGATGATGATAATGATGATGATGATGATGATGGATGATGATGGATGACGATGACGATGACGATGACGATGACGATGTTGATGATGACGATGATGATGATGATGATGAATGATGATGATAATGATGGTGATGATGATGATCATGGTGATGATGATGATGATGGTGATGATGATGATGATGATGATGAATCAATGGTGATTCAATGATGACTCAATGATGATTCAATGGTGGTTCAACGGTGATTCAATGCTGTTTCAATGATGATTCAATGATGATGATGGTGATGATGATGATGATGGTGATGATGGTGATGATGCTGATGATGATGAATCATGTTTAATTATACTATCCAAATTCTAGAGTTGTAGATGTCATGATGAGCAAAACAACACCTGTGACTCATCTTCTCGGAGGCCCGAATTCAACATGCTTTTTTTGTGTCTCGCCTCGCATCCCCAGGTGCCCCATTTGGAAATCTTGTGCTTGGACTCAGCTTCGTCCTACGGCTCCATGGTGGAGGAAAATTGGGGCCCCTTGTCAATAGGAAAGTGGCTTTGTAACTTTCAATCACCTGGGATTTGTTTGGTGCATCTCCAGTTGGGCATATGTTTATTTTTGTAGGTATAAACTATTGATCTAAGTGGGGATATTCCAAATATAACTACGGTCAAAATAGGATTCTTACATGTTACACCCGCTTTCGATGCCTGCCTTTTGTGTCATGCTCTGACTGAGCAACCCTGGTGATGGTTACCCTCTCGTAAACTAACATAGCTATTGAAAATTGCCATTTATAGTTGATTTACCCCATTAAAAAAGGTGGTTTTCCATGGTTATGTTTCTTTACCAGAGGATAACTGTTGGTTCTGGCTTGGAACCTGCTGAAAGCGTCAGTTTCAATGGGATCACTATGGAAGGGCCAGCCGTAACCAGCAATTCACCAGCCGTACACTGGTGATCTACGAACAAGGAAATCAGATACATCAGATACCCCATACCAACCAGGGGTTTCTGTGTCACTACCATCTATACACGATAGGGCCCCCAGTTATGTTTGTTGATAAACCCATCTAACTAGTTCGTTACTGCTATAATGTTGGTAAAACAATAATAAACCATTCCCCAGTCATCACATTTTTCATAGGTGGGAGTTTGACCTTTCCCAGTCATGGGTGGTAAAAATGGTATTGTTTTACCCACATTACTACGAACTAACCCGAAATTATATCCAATTATCATCATGGTTTCAAGCAAGTTAGCTGACGTTTTGGAGGGCCCAACCTTGGTATATTGTGGCAAGTCGCCCCATGATGGCGGCCGGCGAGGGTTTGTTTGCACATACGGTTCCCGGGTAAGCAATTCCAATGTCCAATGTGGATTATTCCAAGGTCCATTTCATCTACCCATTAAAACCAATAAAAATCTTCAACTTGGCATTAATTATATATTGAATACCTTCACAATAAACGTGTAGGTTTGGCACAGTGCAAGTCAAGTTTTGCGCACCACTTGTCCCATTGGGGGAGCTTTAACCAACACCGGCCATCCAGAAAGGAACGCAACTTCAATCCAGCACACCTAGCTACTTGCAACTACATAATGTGAAAAGTGTGTTTAAGCAATCTTCCAACTAGAAGTAACACATTAAACATCATTTCACTAAAATAACCAACCTTGACGTGTAAAAATCAGGACCCGAGCATATCCAATCCTAACCCCTGCAGCCGGCCGTCCTTGGACATTTTGGTGACCGTGATCTCGGGTTTACTCATGGCGCTTGTGGGCGCGGCTGGTTCATTGTGTTCTTCGAGCCAAGCTGCAGAGGGAACCAAACGAATGGGCTTAAGAATTTTTCATATCCCAAGCCTTTCACCCCGAGTTGGTCACAATTTCCAAGAGACGGTCAACGCAAAACGAGATAGTGTCATGCAAAGTCTCCTCTGTACTGATTTTATTGCTAACAAGCTTCAAAATCTTCAAAGCATACTTGTTGATTATATCTCCGTTTCTGAAATGTTTGAGTCTCTATTGTACTGGTGAACAATCTAGGTTTCCTTTTGCTGATGTAGTCGATCAGGTTGCTCAGTATGAATGGCTGCGGAGAAAGCTTATCCCAGAAGCGCGCCTCACTGTCAGCGGCTGCCGGTAAGCAGGCGCATATGAACATTTACATTGTGATCCTGAATAAAAAACATCGAACTGTAGATGATGGTAGTGATAATGTGTGATGTCCTTATCCGCTGGTGATTGACGGATTCCCATGATCTATCATGGTCTGGCAGTTCGGATGATGTAGATTGCCTTAGACCCAGCCATATATGAATCTACAAGGTCATGTTGTTTCTCCACCATTTTCCAACTTATTATATTGACATTCATCTCATGTGTCAACAGTACTTGTCTGATCAATCTTCCCCATGTGCTGTTACTGAATGCTACTTCACGTTTTGAGCCCTGAATGGGCTAAGGCTAAGAGGCAACCTCCGATCATCTATGAGACTTGAAGAACTTGGAATTTTCATGTAACATATGATTATGATGTTTAAAGGGAACATGGTGATTAAGCATCGAATCTGGGGGCTCTCCAAATCTCTCAAACAAACCCACCAAAAATGCGTGTGCACACCATCCTCGAGATCAAACCTCCTTTCGGTACCAAATATCCTTAATAAGCCCTGCAAAAGGAAAGAACAACCAATACTAATCCAGGTTCTGGAAGGAGTTACTGTATTAAACGTTAGGAGCAAGTGGTTTTGAATTTGAAAAACCCTGGTTGATGTTCTGTGGGTTCTCCGCACGTTGAATGGCTCTATGCATATCCCTCCCTAGTTGTAGTGGTTCTATCCTCGTTTTGTTTTGTTTTCATGGTCAAGTTGGTCGAGGATCCCAGCTGTCAACCCTGGATCAATAACCCCCTAAGCCCTAAGCTTGCTGATATAGTTCATTGTCATTCCCGCCTGGTGGTGGGCATCTTATTCTGCGACTACAACCCCGGCAAGCACATCTATACCCCGGCAAGCAGGTCTATGGCCGTCTTCTCGCGTGGGTAAAAATGATTCTCTTGGTTTTCTTCCATCGTTCTTGCGCCCAAAAGGATCTGGCCCTATGAGTCACTTTAACATAGCACGGAAAATCACCAGTTTGCAGGTAATCTACTCTACAGTACCTTTTTTGTGAGTAGCTATGTGGCTCATCACCAGACCGGGTCAACCTGAAAAAACAGGGATGATCTCATATCTGGGGCCTGACCATGCAAGAAATTGCAAAATCCAGGCTGAAAGCTGAAGCCCCCGGTTCTGAAAACCGGGAGAGAAAATATTCTGGGTATGACTGGTATTGACATCTTATTGTGCAAGCATGGCCAGTATCATGGCCAGGCTTCCGGCGGCTCCTCTTCAACATGCCACTGGGCCACCGTCAAATGCTCGATGGCCTGGTCAACTGCAGCAGATGGGTTTTCAGCGTTTTTCCTGGATGACCCGTCACAATTGTTCACCAAACAGTCACAAACTCCATCGCAATCCTGGAGGTTCACCAATGATACGGAGATATGGAGGTTTGCTATATCACTTTACAATGTTGAATCCCCATGTTTCGTGATTTTTCTAGGGTGACATATGGTAGTTTGTTCTCCCAAACCAGGGTGTCAAATCTTGAGTTTCTATTCACTTTGCTGGTATTCCCCAAAGGTATCCCAAATTTCAAAGCTCAATGGATGCAAATTAAATACCCAAGGTCATATCAATATCACCATTATATCCCACTACTAATCTACATTTTTTTTCCATGTGAACTCCCATATTCCGACTTATTCTCGCAATATCTATAGCCCGACTTATTCCCTCAAGCAGTCTCTCGCAGCCTCAGCGGAAAGATTTCCCGTGGGATTGAAGCCATCCCCAGTCATGGTAATTGTTTATGGCACGGGGTTCCCCAATCATTTTCAATTGTATCCATGGTTTTGGCCTCAGTAACCAACCAACATGTAGGCTTATCATCCAGTGTTATACTCATATGAGAACTATCCATTGCTATCCCCAGTCAAAGTGTTGCTTCCCACATGGTAGGTTTATGATGGTATATGGCATGGGGTTTCCCACAGTCATTATTCCCCAACAACCTCCAGTCGCCTCTTGTCGCTTCATTCCCAGCTCCTGCCACAGGGCAATGGCCTCTTCTGCAGCCTCCGCTAAGTGGATGCCAGCAGGGCACTAGGCAAAGGGGTTACTGAAAGATGGGCAGTGGATTACAACTGAAACATGTCCGCATTTACCAACTGAAAAATGCCAAACAACAAACAAATTGCTCAGAGAGTGACTTGTTTTATCTCCAAGGATCTCAGCATTGATCTCTCCATGGATGTTTTCAGTAGGGCTACCCGTCTACCCCCAAATCATGGTCGTTTCCCCGTCTTCAAAGGGATGGTCATCAATCCATGTTCATACCTACTGGATGGGATTTCCCTTATTGGATGACCATAAACCAACCCATCTAACTGTAAATCTACCAAAAACCATAGAATTGACCCAGCTAAAAACCAACTTAACTATCATAAACCAGCTTTGCATCTCATTAAATCAACATTCTTCTTGGATCTTCTTGGTTAGTTAGACCGCCATGTTACTATGGATTCGAAAAAACACGGGGGCCCTGCCTTATTGTCAAAATCATGGAACGCACCCCGGACATCCCTGCGCGCCTGAGCGCCGCCCTCCATCTGTCGATTGCCAAAACGTGCCTGGCGTTGCTGGCGCAGGTCGGATTTGAAAACATGGAAGAGTAGAACTAACGACCAGAAATTTTAACCTGGATGAGTTATGTATATATACCTATATCATCAGCTATCTGAGATATCTGTAGATAGTAGGCCCCTACCAAATTATCTAAACAGTTATTGCCATTTATTAGTTGTAACAGGTTATTTCTATGGGCTTATACATTCTATGAATGGGGTTTTGTTAGTACTTATAAGTGGTATCTTGGGCAATAACTGTAATTGTTATCCGGTTTTCCTAGGCTTTTAATATGGTTTCCGAAACGGTTTTTAGATGGTTTTCAAGGCAACTGTTAATCAACTTTGCTTTCCAAAGGTCTGGGGGATGATGGGGCCACCTCCGGGAACGAAAAAAAGCTCGCCTCGGCCAAGAGGTGCGTGGCACGCGCCTCGCTCCGCGAATCGCCCAAATCCTCGAAGATTCCCAGGGCCTAAACGATGGACCCCTGGGGAAGACACAAAAAATGAGGGAAAACTATGGAAAAAATTGAGGGAAATTGGGAAACATGTGAAAAACATGATGGAAAACATGATGAAATTAGTGAAAAGCCACCATTTTTAGGAAAGTTAGTTGACTTTCTGGTTGGGTGTTTTGGTTTTCGCATCACCTCTCTAGAAAATATTTGATACCAGAGCTTGATGAAGTCATATTTCGAACGTTTCTGTGATAAGACTGAAAAATTGCCCTCGAAACCATGACATATAGATATAAAACCCACGAAAACTGAAGCTCAATATATCTACCATGAACTCCATATAGACATTTCTCATATCAATTATAGATGACGTAAGCGTTCGCTTAAACATATATTTGCCATAATAGCGATATTGAAATCAAAAAAATATCCACATCTATGGTACAAACTATATCCATCCGATATACTTACGATAACTATAGATATGGATAACTATGGATGTGGATAACCCGGTATAGTCAGTTATACGGTAGATATGGAGGCTTCCAATCCATGGGGGTACCCCTAAATCATCCATTGACAGGATTTTCATCGATTTTCCATTTTAAACCATCCAGCTATTGGGGAGTCTCCATTCATGGAAACTCCCATAATATATTTACATCCATCTACCATAAACGATACGTAGCCCGTTTAGGCGCCTTATTGGCTGCTCCAATGGCCTCCTGAAAGGACTTGACCTGGGTGGTTTCAGGAAATTTAAGTGGGGTGTTTTAAGGATGAAACATGGTGGTTTGATATGGTTTTGTATGGCTTGATATGGTTTTATATGATTTAACATCCTGACATGGAGATAGATGAGCAACCACATATCAAACATGGAGGTTTAAGCCTGGCACATGGGAGATTCACCAGCATAGATGCGAAAAGTCATGGGGAAAGCCGGTTGGAACTGATCAGATTCATGGTGTGATTTATCCATATCGGCTTGCGTTTTTTTTCTGAAGGATAAGGTATTTTTTGCCGACTGCTATCATTTGAATACCAGTGTGCCCGAATCAATTCTTGAAGGCGACTAGATAAGGAATACAATTTGGAACTTTAATTTGGTTCCCTGTTCTTTTGGAAGATGAAGATGAACGCATGACCATAACCACACAACCGCACTTGGATGTCTGTGGCGCGATTTTCCATCACCAACCAATCCCCAAAACGAGGTGGTAGTTTGTCGGGACCATTGCAATACATATTTTGCTACCTTATGTTTTGTTGTGTGATACATGGACTGTGTTGATGAACCAGTGGTTTGACATATACATGATGCATTAATTACATACTGTGAATATATAAATATGTGTGTGTCCACTATACCTGCACATAGCTCAACAGGCTCAGGTGGTGGATCAAAGCACTCACAAGTGGATGCGCAGACCCGAACTGGAGGGTTAATAGTCGACCGATGGTCTTCACCATATCTTTCCATCATGTCCATGTGGCCTTCACCTGACAAATGGCTTTTCCATTTTCCATGTTGCTTGGTAGCAGTGATCTGCAATCAGGGGTTTTCAATCGCCCAGAGATCCGAGGGTGGTGGGAAGCGTTTAGACACCGGCCCACTGCAAATGAAACAATGTTTTAACCTAGTTATTTGAAGTAACTTTAGCGAACTAGGGGGCACTACCTTATACCATGCATGTGTTGTTTTTAATCCATCGTACGAACATGTTTCCTTGAAAGCAATCGGAATAGCGGCCCCTGACAGTCAATGGACAGATAACATCCGTGGCAAAAACCAATAAAAAACACTGCTGTCTTCGAGTGATCCCCGCCATCGCAAACATTTTGAAACATATCTGACGTTCCACCTGACACTCTACCTGGCATTCTATGTATTTGAGTTTGGCATTTTTTGACTGCGCCCTCCACACATCCGACATTCTACCTGGCATTCTATCTGACATATATTCTGACCATTTGTGTAGCAGTCTGTCTGACATATATTCTGACAGTCTTTCTGGCGTTTGATCTGGCCTTCTATCTGGCATTCTTTCTGGCATTCGATCTCACATACTATCTGCCATGCTATCTGGCAATCAACCTGGCATATATTCTTACATTTTATGGGGGTGTTTTATCAATATATCTTGACTTTCTATTTGACACCCTGTTTTCGCTCTATTTGGCATTCTATCTGAGAATTTATTTTCAATTCTATCTAACATATATTCTGACCTTTCATATGGCATTATATTTGTATCTACAGGAGCACTTTATTTGACATGTATTCTGACATTTTGATCATTTTGTCTGGCACTCTACCTGACATATATTATATTCTATTATTCTGGTTTTTTTTCTGGCATTCCATCTGGCATATATTCTGCCATTTTTTTCAGCATGTGTTCGGCTTGCCCAGCCTGACCTGAAGCTCGCAGTGGGGCTCGGGTCCGTGCGTGCCTAGACTGCCGTGGAGCTTGCCGTGGAGAGACTACTCCACTTGAGCTGGCACTTGCTGTGAGATCAAGGTCTGATCGAAGGTGCGAGAAAGGAGTGGCGGAGTAGGAGTTGCACCTTTGCTAAAGCCTAGAGACCCTCACCTGGCACGTGGGGCAAAATGGGATTCTGACCAACCATGTGGTATTTCTTGGACAAACATGAGCAAATAAGACAACAACAAGTGTGAGTAGAAACCGCATACAACCATAAAATGATTTTTTCTCAGGCATCAAAAATCTGAAATGCCATTGCTGGGCGCTTTGAGTGTTCTTGCTGGTTCCGAGAGTGTCCTTATTGTTGCTCATCATTTCTGGCGAGATCATTCAATCTTGCAGGTTAACTCTTCAGATATGAGCTATCGCCATTCAAATTCTAGCCATTTGTTTTGGTTTACTTTTCAGATATGAGTTAACGCCATTCCAATTCTAGCCACTAATTGTTTTTCCGCAAGTTGCCAATATCAATTGCAAGCTGCTTCTGATCAGATCAACCCTTCAACAAGGTCAGTTCAACACCTTTTAAAACACATTTTTTTTTTAAGCTGTAAGTATGCCTCATGACATATATTATTAATATATCTCATGAATATTAATATGATTTAGGATCCTTTAATATATGTCCCATCAATATTATTTGCTAATTATGTCACCAAACAATGCTATTCCTTTTATAGACCCTAAAGGTCATCTTGCTCAAAAAATCTCATTCTGAACCACAAATATATATATATATATATATATATGTGCTTAACGACATCATGTGCGATGAAAAATCATGGTAAACTGAATAGTTATCGAAGGAAGTTTAGAAGTCAAACTTCCGACAATATGGAGAGATGAAAAGCAGAGCAGGGCAGAGGCAGAGAGAAGAGGAAGACTAGAAGAGAGAAGATCAGAAGAGAAAGAGTAATAAGACAGAAGATACAGATGCGCGAAAAGGTAGGAAAGTCGCGAAACACTCTGTTTTTCCAATGGTTTGGGGCTCCGGAGGGTCGAAGTTAGGCTCGCTAAAGCGGCGGGTGCGGAGCCAGCTGGCCAGATGAGAGATGAAGAATTGCACGCCGTTGTGGCGCGAAGCACATTTCGAAGTCAAAAGTGTTAAAAACTGGCGGTCTCGGACCACTTTTGGAAGTTGAAATGTCAAAAAAGTGCACGCCGTTGTGGCGCGAAGCACATTTCGAAGTCAAAAGTGTTAAAAACTGGCGGTCTCGGACCACTTTTGGAAGCACATTTTGAAGTCAAAAGTGTTAAAAACTGGCGGTCTCGGACCACTTTTGGAAGTTGCGATGTCGCAAAAGTGCACGCCGTTGTGGCGCGAAGCACATTTCGAAGTCAAAATGTACAAAACACACCAGCTTCGGACCACTCTTGGAAGTCGAGATGTTGAAAAAGTGCACGCCGTTGTGGCGCGAAGCACATTTTGAAGTCAAAAGTGTTAAAAACTGGCGGTCTCGGACCACTTTTGGAAGTTGAGATGTCAAAAAAGTGCACGCCGTTGTG
>Ga0126342_10003268_pt1 | contig 26613 bp, 26 predicted proteins | sample Cyp1metagenome_FD_92528 | JGI IMG/M metagenome (GOLD analysis project Ga0126342, IMG submission 92528) | Coral microbial communities from Lord Howe Island, Old Settlement Bay, Australia - Cyphastrea 1 metagenome | ecosystem: Host-associated > Invertebrates > Cnidaria > Coral ...
ATATATTGTATATATATATATATTGTATATATATATATATATTGTATATATATATATACACATGCATACATATCATACAATATATACATATACATACTATATAGATATTATATATACATCTGTGTCCTCCTTGCATGGAGGAAAACGATCAAAGTACAATGTTTGATTATTTGATCATCTTGATGGCTTTGTTCTTGCATCACAACTTGAGGACCCCATCGACCCCAGATCTGCGCCAGGTCTACAACCCCAGCATGGTGCCAGAGACCACAACCAAGAGCCCCTACGATCCCTATGCCCTGCTGGAGATCAAGGGACAAAAACCACCCACTTTCGAGGGAGGCTATGAGAAGAAGACCCAGGAGAGCAATGGAGCCTTGGCAATCTGAAGTTTAAGCTACCATCAATTTGATGGGGATTTAACTAGCAAAAAACGGGGATATACTGGGACATATATATATATATCTATATATATATATATATCTATATATATATATATGTATGTGTATATACATATATATATATGTTTATATACACATGTATATATCTATATATATATATGTATACAACCAACCAACTTAATACGATTTAGGTTTTTCTGAAGATGGGGCGTCAGGTACCCAACATCTTGTGGTTCACCATCATCTTCCCTCATGGCCACATGAGGGCCAGGGCTGCTGTAGATGATGCCTGGGTGTAGCTGCAAATTTCAGGAAACCCTAGAATGCCGTCTTTACGAAACTCAAGAGAAAACTCTCATCATACCTTGCATTCTAATCTGTTCCAATTTTCATGGTGAAAAAAAAAACAACATGTCAGTGTTTGATAGTGAAATTCTCAGTGCACCTGCATGATTTTCCAGGTGTCCTGAAGATCTGCTTGCTAAAGTGGTATGAAGCGAGTTTTCCAATGGTAACATCCCATTATAATATTCAATGAAATCATCATTTTCCCATGGTTTTCCAAAAATCATGTTTTTTCCCCATTTTCCCATGATTTTCTCATGGTGTTTTTCCAAAATGGGTTTTGACTCAAACCGTAGGTGTCCTGAAGATGATCGACACCTTGTCCAGCGACATCGAGAAGGAGATGGCCGTGGCCAGCAGTGAGGAAAAAAACGCGCAGGCGGACTATGAGGAGACCATCAAGGCGCGGAGTGAACCGATTCCTCCGGTGACGACGAAACAGCCATAACCAACGTGCTGCGTGGCGTTGTTGTTGTAGGTTTTTTTTGTTAATGGTGAGGTTATAAGCTCTAATATCCAGCTAGTTATACTAATAAGCGATTCAAGAGCAACGTATCCTATTCTTACGGGTGCTCTTACTAGGGAACGGTGGAATGGGATGATTGTTGATGTTGATAGTAATTTTGGATATATGAATAGCAATAATCGCCAACATTCATATAATAATCACCAACATTCATATACATATATATATAATGGGAACTAAAATGGTGATTTAATGAGGCATATCATGGGAGATAATGAATGGTGAGTTGATGAGATACAGCAGGAAGATCATGGGATATATCACCAAGCAAAAAAAATGAATATAGTAGAATATAACGGTGAATTAATGTGAATGAATGTGATAAGAAGGGGGATATAGTATAGTAACCCCGATTATGACACACACACATGTATATGTGTATATATATATATATACAAATATTAAGATATTATATATATATATATACGTATATATATATATGCATTCTATGTAACATGATGCCACCATGGACCATTCCATCTGATACCAGGATGCCGCTCAGAAACGCGATGCCGACCTGGCTCTGGTGGCGCAGAAGTCCCAGGACAAGGCAGACCTGGAGACGGACCTCAACGACGACAAGACGGACAAACAGGCGGCAGGGGCAGCGCCAGAAATGGTGTCTCTTTTTTCGGTGAAGATGGGGATTTGAGTAGTAGACTCAAGGATTTTACCATGAACTGGGATGTTTTTTTTGAATTAAGATAGGATTCAAGGGAATTATCGTGGGATTTCATGGAATTGTATTGGTATTTGAATGGAGTATCAATGGGGATGTAACATCAACATGTGGGTAAACCAACCGACTGGACGGATAGGGATAAATATCCGTCAAAGATTGTGGTTTAAACAACAAAATATGAGTCTTAACTAGTCAATTTGCATAAATCATCGTAAATTGACTGGTGAACAGGCGCACAAAATGGACTCAGGTTGGTAGAAAGCATAAAGTATGCTGGTTTTACCATTGGAACCCACATTTTACCATCATTTTACCACATTTGACCTGTCAAAAATATGGGGCCCGAAGGGCCTGAACACAGCTACGGACTTCTCTCAGAGATTGGAAACTTCCCTCTGGGTTGTGGTTTTGGACCATTCATGCGGAGCGCGGAGCATTTTCAAATGATGTTCTGGTTGGCGGTTTTTCAGAGGGTCTGAAACCACCAACCAGTATTTGTACTTCAAAATTTTGTTTACACATTAAGAATATGATTAATCATTCAGATGTTTGCACTTTGAGTATCCTGAGTGATGTAAACCCAAGATTATGGAAGAAGCCCTGGTGATGATTCGGGAGATGTGCCGCCACAGGTGATTCCGTCGTTCCTTTTTTTTAAATGGTACCCCATATTTAGAGCACTAGGTTTTCCCAAAACATGGGGTCACATTATTTGGTTTTGCGGTCTCAAGAATATGTTCTGTTGAGCCCTAAATATGGGATGATGATCCGCAAAATGACAAGCATATTCTTCAGCAGGACAGCTCAGCGGTCGACCAGTTGTTGTACTTAGCATATTCCTAGGGCTTTTGTTGGGTCAAATGACAATATCTGGTGACATCTTATGTCTATATTTGTAGATTCAGTGATATCATCCCCAGGTCCCCAAGCAACATCACCGTCTCCAATCGATTCCCCAAACTTATCATGACCTTCAGTGGGTCCAGAATACTACCTGATACTCCAAACTCGACCGACATCCTTACCACAACAACCATAGATATAGGCCACTAAAGATTCTAAGGTCATTGTAAAGACTAAACATGACATAACATGCTCAATCTTCCTAAATCTTCCTACCCCAGTCTTGTTTTTTTTTGGAGCCTTAGCGTGATTTTACCAGAGAATGGCAGGGCAAAAAGAAGGACTTGATGGCCACCAGCAAATTTGCCTCGAATTTGCACCAGGACTCGGATTGGTAAAGCCAGCTTTCCCGAAGAACTTTTGCTTGGAACATGTTGGAACCCATGTTGATTGGTTTTTATAGCCCAACAATCCCCACTATATGGCTCTTAGAGTCTTAGAGTGAGCAGTTTTTTTTAAATCTGTGTGTGTTTGACAATTTAGGGAAAACCGCATTTTTTGCAGGTGGTTCATCATTTTCTAAAATTTAAAGATGTTCTAAAACTGTCATAGCTGGAGGGGTATTCCGTATTCTCAAAGGGACCATGGGACCGCTGCTCGAGGAGTGTGACTGGCTCCTGCAAAACTTCGACCTCCGCGCGGAAGCCCGCAGCGTTTCCTGGCTCCCGTGTATATACTCCATGTATGGTGTATTTCTGCATAGTGTAATTTAATATAATAATATATATATACATAATATACATATAAGTAGTATACAATATAGTGTATATACACATTGTATTTATACATACTACCTTTGATGCGGGGTTATTTGTTGGGGTAAATGTTGGTGAATATAAACCATGCATCTGATCATACGGGTAGTAGAAATGCCATATTTTGTAGGTGTTGATTGGTTTCTGCATATCCAAGGTGAACAAATCAAATACCAAGTAGCTGGGAAACTCCTGAAACAAGAAGTGATGATGTCTCAGTCGTAGATGCTTTCTATTTTTTTCGATCACAATCATAGTCAGAATTTCTAAAGCTGCAGGCTTCCTTTGTAATGGCAACATGTTGAAAAAAATAATAACACGAATCAGTTTCTATTCGAAAGTAAGGCCTCGAATCACGGAACTTGTTGGTTGGGTCAGACATTCCCTTGTTTTGAGTCAGTCAAACAGTGATGGAGACCTGCTGTGTTTTTTCGCGTCTTCAGTGTTTCCTGCAATGGGTTTGGGGAAGAGTTCCAATTCCTTCGACATAGGCTCTCCCACAAGACTCCGAGTCTACCAACATGGTGCAAATGTGGAACCACACTTTGGAACATGTTTATACATTTTTTCGGTTTTCTTCCGCTACTGGGCGGCCCTTTTTTTGTCTTATGATTTTCCGTACGGTGGCGTCCCTTTCTTCGAGCCAAGGAGGAGAAGGAAAATCTGATCCGCGCCAAGACGGTGCTCGCCGGAATGTGAGGGGCGACCTCCACTCGTTGCGCAGCGATGGGTCGCCAAAGATGCCAAGCTGCGATTGCGGGACATTGTGCGGCGTTGTGTTGCTGAACCTTTGGGGACATTGTGTGGATACCGGTCTCTATGGATATATTCATATATTTCTATATACTATATATGTTCATTATATATATATATATATTTACATATATATATATATATATATTGTATATTTTCTATGTATGTTCTATATGTTTCCCAGAATTTCCAAGAGCTGAATGAGCACTTTTTGATACCTATGGGTGGTGCCATTCACCATGATTCCAGGCCAAGATCTTTGAAGCCACACCCCCTGGAGCGTCTGGAAGCCTGGATGTGGAAAACCCTCCCGGTTTCCCTTGGGAACATCTACATTTCTGGTGGCTTTTCCACATGTAAACGTCAAAACCCCAGGTTATCACGAAAACATGTGGGACATACCCTCTGGTAATTTAACATAGCAATGGAAAATGGCTATTTATAGTGGATTTTCCCATTAAACATGGTGATTTTCCATAGTTATGTTAGTTCACCAGAGGGTACCTATTTCATTGACACCGCTACTTGTAGGGGATTTCCCAGCTAGCCACTTGTGATAACCGGATGGTAACCATTATGGGGATAGCAAATCTGCAAGAAGGGGAGAGAAGATTGGGGATCTGGCCTGTCATATAGATGATACAGATGAGAAATCAATGATACTGTAAATCATATGCAATCCCATCCCCATCCTCCTATTATATTGTTGTAATATGGGATCCAAAACGAATAGATCCAATACAAAATCAGGTTTTCTAAGTACCAAGAAACCAAGATGGCCGATCTTGTGACATCAAACAGTCGACTAGTCGATGATGAGCTTGATATTGAGATGACAAGTGAACTGTACGAATTAGCTTCAGAAGATCCAGTCTTAAAAATTATGAAGCTGCATGGGCCTTGGCAGAATGTGGCCCGGGAAATTTGAGACAAATTCGCAGGGTCAGTTTTCTCCATGGGATCGCAATCTGCATTCGATGCTGGCTATCCTTGAAGAGAGTTCGTTTCTTAGGAAAAGAGCTCTAATCATGATGTCTACCCTCTGGTTATGATTAACATAGCCATGGTATAGATGGCCCATAGAAATAGATGGTTTACCTAATAAAAATGGTGATTTTCCATGGCTATGTTAGTCATAACCAGATGGTAAGTCTAAGCTCCGTATGGTCTTTTCAGATCATGTCCTCACCAACCAGTGACACATCTGAAAGAACTTTCCCCTTGCCATTGCGGCTGATTGTGTCGAATGGTGAGTCCATCATGCACTTAACTGGGAACAGTGGGGAACATGTTGATCTCTATGGCATGTTGTTCAACTGTTGTTCAACAGTATTCGATTCATCATCTAAATTGTTTACTCATTTAATGCGGGTAAAACAACAATAGACCATCCTCCAAATCACCATAAATAGGTGGTATAAAACATTCCCAGTCATGGGTGGTTTATGGCATTGTTTTACCCACATGATGTGATATCTCTGTGGCATTTTGGTGGAAGATGGTGGAAGATGACTCTCCTGGAATGGAATCCCTGAAAGATGGACTCTGAGGCGAAAAGTGGTGTTGGCGACCAACATTGTATCTTGGTATGGCACGTGCGAAACGTTACATTGGTGACCTTCCATGACATGCACACGGCTGCTAAATCTGGAAGATTTATGACTATTTCCCTAGATGTGGGTCAACTTAGCGAGTAAATGTTGGCAAGCACTATGGAGAATTGGGGATCTGGTTACTATAGATAGGGTTCCCAGGTTTCACGACCCAGCGAGCCTCCCATCCTGAAGTCTGGGACCCCCCAAAATTGGTTGCAGATCTCAACGGGCACAATCCTGGACAAGAAGTTGAAAACAGATCTGGCTATGGATCAATACCTATTAATACCATTTTTAGGGGGATGAACATCCATTTACCAGCTATTTTGATGTTCACCAGGGGGATAGGGTTTTGACCCATCCCCATCTCAGTTTTTGATGGATTTTGGCTTCTGTGAACAGAAGCATCGACTGGACTTCTCAGGCGGAAACGTCCATCACCATTGACAACATTGTTTTTGCTGCTCGGCTGTCTACGCAGCTGTCTACAGCAGGGGCATTCCTCATGGAAGGTATGAAGGTGAATAAGTTGAGATGTAGGATGTTGTGGAACCCTCTACCACCATCAGCTGGTGCCTTGAAGTGGAGGGCATGGTCATTCTGGCATTATCCAGCATTCTCACTTGCAACATTGGATATTCTAAATGAAGTGCAAACATGCAGCACTCATATACCAAGTATACTAAATGTAAGGTGGGCTTTGAACTGGACAGTTCAGTTCTTGGGTTGGTTTTAGATTCGTGCCCCTAGCATCATTCGCTAGTGAGATTTACCATGCAAGTTTGCAAGGTATTCACAAGACACCACAAGACTGTACACGGCGGATAGTAGGGGTATGTAGAGGTTATGTATGAGAAATACGCAATATTATTATGCAATCATACAGCTCATCAATATATTTCTGGTACTGGTCATCCAGCCTGGGTTCTCTTGAGCCTTCATATGCCTTCGTATGCCTTGAGGTGATCGATCCGGGCTTCTGCAAGCAGAACTCCTTCAATCCGCGGACAGGAATGGAGCTCGGGATCCCAGGGATCCCAGCTCCATGGTGAACTGCTTCAGTGATCCTGGTTGGGTCATGTTGTGTCATCGGTTCTAGGAAGTCTCCCATTTTGGGGGGTACCTGAAAACAATTATGAATTATATTTAATTATTAGATCTGTCTTATGAACTAATTAGGTTCTCAACTGGCTTATACTGTCCTATACTATCCCCATATTCTTGGGACCTTAGGAGACCTTGCCTCCACCTGTGGCCCCGTGGTCCGTGGTTCAGTTGGCCGGCCCTTTCTCCAACCAACCGGCGACCATGGCGCGACCGCTTCTGGCGCTGACGGCCCTGGGCGCTGGGCTGGGCTTCGTGGCACCCTCGGTTGGCCGCGGCGCCGTGGCGCCACGGAGCCAGGCCTCGGGCACAGCACGGAGCCAGGCCGCGCTGGACGGTGGCAGCTGGGCACCCTTGGGCAACTCGGATCGCAAGGTGATGTGGGAAGCCATGGGAAGCTGAGGCTATGGTTTGGAAATGTTTGGAAAGAGTTATTTACCCTCTGGTAATTTAACATAGCTATTGAAAATGGCCCATTTATAGTGGATTTACCCATTGAAAATGGTGATTTTCCATAGTTATGTTAGTTTACCAGAGGGTATGTTTTTTTTAAATGAAGTTCAGAGTTGGATGACGGTTGCACTGCCAAATTTTAAGATGCAAGTACGCCTTATTGCCACGTGGCAAGTCGGGTCTCAACCACCTGTTTCGGGTCTGGCAATATCCTGCCAGGGCTCCAGGTTTGATCTTCTCGGACGTACTAAACATATCGTACCCCAGTGATATGGGATATACATTGATATACCATATGATATATTGATAAGGATTACCAGTTATACATTTATGTACCATGATATAATGATAAATACGAATATATATATATACAAATATGTATGTATATATATATTATACATATTATATATACTTATAATATGGTATGACCTCAGTTTTCCATACGGATTAGCCATCAGGTCTTTGTGCCGCGGCCCTTGCTCTGGGCACGTCCACTCTCCGCGGTACCCGTTCCCGAGTGGTGCGCGCCGGCAAGGATGAGGTGCGGTGGCACTTTCCAGCCAATGATGGTCCTGAAGCACCATTTACCCTCTCCAACCAACGAAAACATGATGTTTCTATGGAGGATCATGGTTTTCCTGGCTATTTAACATATGGATACATATAGAAATTGACCCATTTGTAGATGATTTCTGATGATTTGCCTATTAAACATGGTGATTTTAACCCGCAAAGCCTTAAAATAGCCAGGAGGCAGGTGAGGGCGAGTGGCGTGATGCCAAGCTACTGGGCAAAATGGGAGGAATTTTGAACCATTAAAAAACCAGACACAATAGATACAATAGGGATTTTGATGATTTTTGATGATTTTTGCAGTTTTTTGTTTACTATTTTGATGGTTTTTCGGCCTGTAGCGGCAGGTCATGGCAGGTTTGTTTGCATAGAATTCAGTTTCACGCCGAGCGCAGTCTAACCTAGACTGAGGGGAGCTCACAGAAGAAGAAGAAGATGGGATTTTTGATGGGATTCAATGGTGATATATTCTATAACTGGTTACAACCATGATGGACTTATTTGATTTAACAGTGGATTTAACTATAAATACAAGGATTCATGAGATTTACCATCATGTGTAAACGTTTACAAAACGCAGATGTTGAAAGGCCACCAAAAATGTAGATCATTTCGGGAAACCTAGGGTTTTCTATATCTTTTTGCAGCAGTTTACCGTAGGGTAGGTATTTATATAAATGATATCTATTTGATTCTACCGTCATTAACATCTTATAACCATCTATTCAGGACTGGTTTGAACCTCTTGTTTCTTAGTTTTTTGTCCATGAAAAGATTTGCAAAAAAAAACACGCTTAAACTATGAGGATCATGTGGTTTTTTCAGCATCGTTTACATGGGGTTGTTTAATGGGTAAATCCGATTGGAGCAGTGCCCAGCCAACTACTAGTAGTCGATGATTATACTTTGGGGGGTGTCATAGGGTGATGCTGTCTGGTTCAAGGAATTGCGGGCTAGTCCATGAATCCATACACTAGGAAGCCGCATGAACCAGCCAAGATTGACGTGGCTTCCATGTTTTATTTGAAACTTTGTCAATGGGTACAAACAGTGATGGTTTCAAATATCTTTTTTCAACGGAAACGGGATGATGCTACCTGTTGACGCAGAGATTGTGTCAAAGGGAAACGAAACCACCCAGGAAACTCATTGCGCCACTTGGACATGGTCACAACTGTAGCTTCCATCTTAAATTCGGGAGGTCTATTATGAAATCACCTGGGTTGTGGGTGAAGGGAAATGGACCAAGGTTTCCTGAAGATGGAGAGTGAATATTGAACACCATCAAACCAGAAAAAAACGAATCTGACCAACAAACAGGTGAAATCTACATAACCACAACAATTATGACAGTGACGTAGTGTAACCAGAAAATGCGACCGTGAGGCATGCTGTTTTCCGCAAAAGCCTGGTCATTCACCGACTCAGCCAGCTGGGGATCTCTGCTTGTAAAGTATGCAGTGGGAAATCTCCACTTTGAATCGGAGAAATCATCTAAGTGAAATTGCCAAGTGTCAGGGAAGATTGTCTGAAAGTAGGTACATAATGGATCATAATGGTACATATATATATAAACTATCATGACCATTGTACGTCAAAAGACTTCACCATCAGTATTCGGAATGATTGAGAAGCCATCAAAGCAGCTTCAAACATCCTGACAAAATCAACAACCATCAGATTTTCGGATCCATAATAAACTACTGTACTCTCTGGTAACTGGTAATCCAACATAGCCATGGTACAAAGGGTCCATTTAGTACGATGGCTTACCAATTAACGATGGTGATTTTCCATATCGAACTTTCAATTACCAGAGGGAACTGCACAAAAATTGCGGAAGGGATCAGCATCCTGTAGCATTTTCAGGCAATATCTAAACCAAATAGTAGCTGGGATGATAACTCGCGTGGGCCATCTGAATCAAACCGAGGACCATCTCGGGATTGACGGAGTCCGTGGGAGCTGGAATGGTTGTGTTTTGACTGCAACGTGGGGCCCCGAAGATAGGTAAGTTGGTTCATTTGCCCAGCTGCCAAGCTCAACTATGCTCATCCAGGGTTTATGGTCATAAACAAACTGTAACTGGTTGATAATCCTTCCCATTGACTTTCACTCCATGATTTTTCGGAGGGCTGGCAGGCGAAAAACCACCAACCCAGGCGCCTTCATCCTATAGGATGATCCTAAAAATTTCTTCCCTGGGTATGGCGGTCAACATTTCAAAATGATTGAACCAAAATTTGTTGATATTTGTTGTTCTACTTGCAAATGACCTGCTTGTTTTTGATCCTTAAACAGCTCTGCAGCCTGAACTTACTGGGGCTGCCGCGCTTAGAACAACATCGAGATTGCGAAGATTTTGCCCCATCGATATCCCTTTCTGCTGGTGGACAAAGTCATCCACCTCGAGAAGATGAAACGCGCCGTTGGGATCAAGCGCCTCAGCTGGTGAGTTTTCGTATTGGCTTAGCCGCTAGGGGGTTCTCAAAAAACAAAACGGTCCTGGGAGACATTCATAGATTCTCTAGGTGGATAATGAATCATGATTATATAGTTGATGTCCAATAACTGGCAGATGATAATTGTGATCTTCCATTTTATGGAAGGTTTAAATTATGAGTCGCTTGTGGTTTCATTCACATAACCCATGACGGATCCATGGTGCTGATATATACGCTAAGATAAAGGGGGTATATATAGATGGGATCCATGGCACACCATATATAGCAGCACCATGGATCCGTCCGGACATCACTGGCTGGGCGCCTAGGAACATCACTGCCAACGAGCCGCAGTTCACAGGTCGGTTATTTCGGGTGGCGGAAATCTGGGTTCCGAAAATGGCACCGTTTCATGTTGTTTCACCTGGAAGAGATCTTGTGAAAAATGCCCATGACGGATCCATGGTGCTGCCATATATGGTAACATGGATCCCATTAATATACCCCAGTCATGTTAGCATATATACCAGCACCATGGATCCTATGGGATGGTGATTCAGCAATACAACTGAGAATGTGGTTTGATTTGGTGGCTTCAAATGGTAGTTGAAGGCCATTTCATCCATTCCCATGATTCAATGATAGTCCAGCCGTTTTTTTCGAATGCTTTCATGGGTTCAAAGCATCTTCTAAATTCCTCCATGCATTTCTTCTGAATTCCTACATGCATGATAGCTGCTTTGTTTGTTGTGAATCCATCCACACTTTTTCTGGTTGGTGGTTTGGAACATGTTTTTTTTCTTCATATATTGGGAATAATAATCCCAACTGACTTTCATATTTTTCAGAGGGATGGCTCAACCACCAACCAGTGGTGGATGGAGAAATGGTGACTGGCTGCAGCCAGTGAAGGCCATTTTCCCGACAATCCCATCATGCCCGGAGTTCTGCAAGTCGAGGTCAGCCGAGAGGGGTCAGCCGAGATGAACCGGGTGACACACCAATGGCAAAAAACATATGAACCCCTGTGAATTACCAAAACAGTCCAAATTTCTACGCTATGAACATGATCAAGAAGTTTCTTTTTGTTTTTTTTGTTTTTCCGTGCTTGTCTTGTCTGAAGCCACCATGCTGGAAGAGAGACAGGCTGAACTTTGTAAGGCGCATACCATCCAAAGGATCCTCTATGTCAGTACTTCGAGATGATGCCAGACAAACTGCAATATTATTCAAATGCATAGAAATGTAGCAGCCAATCCGTGAAGCCCCACATCATGTGATGGCTTGATGGCACCAACAAAATTGTTGTGTCAACCCCCGGTGTTGCGTGTTTCTTAGCTATAGAAATGGAGACTTGAACAATCAAAAGGGAAACCGAACCAAGAAAAACAGGGCTTTGAGAACCAAACGTTGAGCTAAAATCAAGATGTTCCATGTTTGAGTGAAACACAGACCGGAGCCTTTAATACTGCATAAATGATGACATCCAGCTATATTTACCATTCTAATGTAGCAGCCATTATCATTCTGAGAATCTGTATGGCTTTGGATCGATCGAAACCTATGAAATGCCACATTTTGGGCATGAACATCCAGCGAAACACCAGCTACTACTTGGTGTTTACCAGGGCATTCCCCGGGTTTTGGCCGTTAATCATACCAAAATAGCTATATTATACCTATATTATCATACCTCTACTACTTGGTGGTTAATCACACTCAGTAAGAAGTTTACTAACCACCCCGGTGGAAAGAAGTGGATTTAGCCGATAAAAAACTACGAAGGATGGTTGATATATATTGGGAATCCTCTGACAATCAGATAACGCATATGATTTTTCCAAAGCTACTATAGTAGCTTCTAATAGGAGATGGACTATCATTGATATTGAGACATTAGATAACTAGTATGGATATTGGTAGACCTTAGTATTTCTTCTAGTATGGTCGAATATAATCATTCAAAATTTCAGTAATATAATGCACCCATACTAGTTAATATATCTACTATATAGTGATTTATTTAATGCTTCAATTTGTTGAGTTACTTTGACTTTTCTTCCAGACTATCAGTTATTATATTCTCTATTGTTATTATCATCCACTATTATCATCCAGATTATAACAACGATAGATAATATGTTCAAACTATAGATCATACTTGTTATTATTCATTATCATCATACATACTTGTTATTATTCATTATCATCATATACTTACTAAGTCACCATTATTGATACCATTGTTATTAGTCTTATTTTCTATCAATACTCACTCCTAATGAGAATTAAGTAATCATACCTGGGGTAATACTCACGATTTTTATGATCACCTGAGGGTATGGATATCCCCCAGTCTAGGCCCTGGCGCAGCTGGCCGGCGTGGTCTGCATGCAGCCGGGGGACCAGGTGCTCTTCGCCGGCATCGATGGGGTACCGTGGCGACCGGAGGAACTGGGGAACTGGATGGAACTGGGGCCCTTTTGGGCGACCAGGATTGGAGGATTGGATTGGTCGATTTTGGGTAACCATCCACAAATGGAATATGTCATGTGATAGTTTACCAGATCAATGGGAATTCCAGGATCCTAAAATGGAGGTACTGTACCATATAAGGCCATATTTTGGGGGGGATATCCCCTTACATAGCCCTTATATAGGCCTTATGTATGGTAGGTACCTCCATTTTAGGATCCTGAAATTCCCATTGACCAGAGGGTAAATCACCATTTATAAATATTTTTATAATAATAGGTAAATCCACTGATGATTGGATTATGAAGTCATTTTTTCCGAGGTTTCCATAGTCATGGGGGTACCCCAATAGCTGGTTGATTTATAATTTATAATGGACAATCCTTTTTTTAAATGGATGATTTAGGGGTACCCCTTTTTGAGGAAACCCCCATATTGATCCATATTGGGGTACTCAATTTTGACTCGACCCAGGAATCCATGAAAAATGGTGGTGCGACCATCGACATGTGGGAATTTCTATGATGCTGGTAAACCATAATTTATATTCTTGTTGCCTACGGAAAATGATGGTTTTATGTAGTCATTAAAGATGGTGTTTTTACTCTGGTCTTATGATGTTCTCCATGGTATTTTTAACAGTTCACTTATGGAGAAAAACACTAAAGTTTTCGTGGTATGTTTCATCATTTATGATGATCGAACCGAATGAACCATTTTCAATAGCAAACTGTTTTTTTTTTTTTTTTCGCAGAGGGTAAACCGCGACTCATCAGTTTCTAAGTAGGATGACACCCCCCAAAAGAGCGACTGCTATTTCCAGGATGGTAGTGCGAGGATGCTTTCCGAATAATTTCCTCGTTTCCGAACACCCTATCTCTTTGGTGGTTGCGAGGTGTTAATGGCATATGATTCGGAATTTTGTCAACTGAAAATAGGGAAGAACATGTGAATTCAACATGATTCAACAGATTCAACAGAGAGTGGGATTTAACCAACAGACATGGGGACGACTGAAGCAACAAAAGTGGGGACCTCACCGGCCGACGACTTACCAGAAAAACATCACCACATTTCAGGTTGGTGAATTGATATATTTCAGCCAGATGAATGAGGAGTAGGTAAAATCATCAAGGATAGGAATTTCACTAGCAAAATTCTGTGAGATCTGTGGATTTTCCGCTCAATTTTTATGGCAATTTCAATGGGGAACACATTGATAGACCATGAAAATTTGAAGGCACCATTTCCAAACCAAAACCGTAGGTGGTGCAACCAACAAGCAAAGATCAAGAGCCTCTAACTTGGGAAACCCGAACAAAAATCCCAGTTTTTGTTGCTAAAGTGGCTAGATCAATCTCCATTTCTGTTGGTTAAATCCCCATTTTTCAAAAGGTGAACTCATGGCAAAAAATCGCCATCTCCCCGCATCCATCTCCTCCCAGGTGAAGTTCAGGAAGCCGGTGGTGCCAGGTGATACGCTGGTCATGGAGGTAGAGGTGAAGAAGTTCCGGGAGAAGGCCGAACCATTCTGGATCAATTGGGAATGAGTCAAGATGAGTTAAGATGCGGGGGTTATTTTTGTAGATGCAGTATATTATTATATATCAGTATATCAAATCATATATATACACACAACATGATACAACCTCAGAAGACCTTTGGTCTATAAATCAGACCTTGGAAGTATCAAAGATGCCTGGCTTCCGTGACCAGGTGGGCATCGCGAAGATCACCGGTGCAGCCTTCGTGGACGGACAAAAGGTCCTGCAAGTGAAGGAGTTCACCTGCTCCTTGATGCTGTGGAATCCTCCGGGGAAAGCACCATGGATTTAAGAGTGGTGACTACGGATATGGATATCACATAAGACTTTATAATGTTGGTATAGAAAGCCTGGACCTATGGTTATATATATATATAATATATATTCAAACGGTTCGACGGTTTTATGGGGGGCACAACTATAGTTAATGGGCTTTACACACCTTGTGGATTGTAACTCGGGATTAGCCACCTTGTGGGAACAACCTCGAAAAGGAAGGCCTTCGGCCTTAGATGTTCATAATGATTGGTGACTGGGTCTGTAGATGTTTCTTGGTGGGTTAGGATGATTGGGTTGGTCTGGAGACGTGCCTCTCTTTCAGGAGATATGTTTGTTTCAAGCTTGGCATGACGAGTTTTTGGGTTTTCAACAATTGGGAAGTCCCAAAATCGACCTGACGATGGTCTTTCTTTTGGAAAAAAATGCCCGTGCTTGTTGTGGATGTTTTGAATACCCATTTTTACTTTCTTGCCCTAAAGATTGTTTGTTGTTTGCACCTTTTCCGCACGACCCTTTCTCTTTGTTTTGTGAGTGCTGATTGGCCAGCAACAAATACCCTCTGGTAAACTAACATAGCTATTGAAAATGGTGATTTATAGTGGATTTACCCATTGAAAATGGTGATTTTCCATAGTTATGTAAACGTTTACCAGAGGGTAGCCCTTTGGTGAAACTGAGATCAAAACAACACCAGTGATAACTGCAGTAGTTATGTCAGGGATCTCAACCCAAAGTGCCTCTGAAGAAATGCATTTGGTGAAGAACAAACACACAACAACAGGACCGTGTGGCGAAGAAATGTGCATCAAGTGCATGATGATTGGTTTATCATGGTCCTTACTTGTCCTAATCTAGATATACCCTCTGGTAATGACTAACATAGCTATTGAAAATTGCCATTTATAGTGAGTTTTCCCATTAAACATGGTGATTTTCCATAGCTACGTTAGTTTACCAGAGGGTAAGTCAAGCATAGTTCTCACCCATCGCTGAGGCGCCTTGGTCAAGGTGCCATCCAGCGGGGAAAGGTGGAAAACCCTGAAGTCCACCATTTCATAATTATTCTAACCATTCTAGAGATCCACAATAGATTTTTCTTGATTTATGGTCATTTTATTCTAACATACTATTATTCAACATAGTATGGTCATTTTTTTTCTTGGGATCCACAATAGACAACTCCACACATCATAGTTTTCTAAATCTTTCATCGAATTCGAGGAAAATCACAATAGACAACTCCACGGCCCGTGTGAAACACGGGAAGGTTTAACTCGCTGTTTTTCCGGCAAGTTCAGCCATTAACGGGTCGAACTTTGAGACCACTGCCGCTTTTTGAAACACTCACCAATTACCCTCTGGTAAACGTTTACATAGCTATTGAAAATCACCATTTTTAATGGGAAAATCCACTATAAACTATGTTAAATTACCAGAGGGTATTTCTTGCCCAAGAGCTCAATTTACAATTTACAGTTCTAGGCAACCTGCATTGAATTGCCCAAAAACCCACTCTTGGTGTGTTTTTGAAAAGCGGTCCCTTCTGGTTTCAATCTATATTCCTGTTTCCATCCCTTCTTGCAGATTTATCATCCATTTATCCAAATGACTTGCCCTCCAAGAGTAACATAAATGTGTACAGACCCAGCGTGAATGTCGACCATTTTCCTACAGAAACCATGGGTTTTCACGGGTTTTTGCTCTATCTTGGAGCAGTTTTACCCTAGGGATCCCATCATGAATCTAGACGCCGCTTGAAACGCGGCAGGACAAGTCGTGAGTACAGCAGCCGGCTTGAAGTTGGACAAAATCCACCATGAATCCCGATGAGGTCCTGGGTAAACCATGGGTAAACCGCAGATCTTTCTGTATGTTTACCCCGGAGAAAATCCACATGAACTATGGAAAACATATAGTAGAATCCATGATAAATGTCGATGATATATGCACTGCAAGCACGAAGCATAGTGTACTATGACCAGGATGGACATGTTTTATACCCTCAAATGCCAGCAAGGTCAGAACCAATAGGTTTCAGGTTACCTTTGGGCCTTGGATTTTGCGACATTCTGACCACACCTAAGTGGAATGATGGTTAGTAAGAGGCGTTATCCCAATATAGCCGAACTTTTCAGGTTTGTGAATTATTGTAATCTACCCAGATACATTCCCTGGCGATCTTCAAACAATAGCGCTCTAAGCCAAGGAAACAAGTAGTAGGTCGTCTCTTACTTTGCTACGGCCTTTGGTACTCCATTCCCACCTTGCCTTAAACACCCTCCAAACAAAGCCCGGGTGAAATGGATTGAGACATGTTGAATCTATTTACTTTATCGTACATTTAAGATATTTAAGAGAATTTGAGAGGGTATCTTAATGATATCATTGCCAGCTGATACTTCTGTGACGTCCAACTTCCAATCTCTTTGGTTTCACCTAAAGGTGAAACAACCCGCGCCCCCTTCACCAGCGAGGAGTGCAAAATGATTTTAACTAATCTTTCCACTTTTCCCGTTTTCGTATCATTTTCCAACTCGAGTTCTGAATGGCGGAGAATGGCAAGAAAAAGTCTGAGATTCCCTGCCGTGCAGTGGTTCAGAAGGTACAAGCAGATCATGACAGTAGCGAGCTATATGAACCTTCACATGCAAATGTTGTTACTCATCCACATCTACGTGTATATATATATAATCAGATAATATCAGAGATATGTGTAACATCACATCGACCAAACTACAGGTATGCGCTGTATGTCATGGCCAACAAAATGGCAATGAAGACGTGATCGAATCACATTTTTGGATAGTTTTGGACCTCAGGATGCATTTCTAGAGTCTAGCGGTTGTAGATTTCCCATCATACTTATCGGTAGGTTCCGTAGAGTAGACGATTAAATCATGCCCGCAAATTTGCATTGAATGCTTGATCACTATTAAATCACCATTCATCACTATTAAATCACCATTAATCCCCATTAAATCACCAAAAAATGGTCACCCTTGCAAAGCTCCAGTCACATAGATTGTAGCCATTTGGATTCTCGGAAGTGGTGGACCAATTGATCCATTGATCAACTTCTTCTAGAGGTTGCCGAATGTGAAATCCTTATCATTCTTAGCCGACCCGGTTCAATGCCATCCCATCCTAGTTTTGTTGGCCAAATCACCAGGTGTTGGTGTGATATCCCCATTTGTTCGTGGTTGATCGACCATGTTTCGTTGCTTCGCAGCCAGTTTGCAACCTCATCATGTCTTGGTGATATCAATGTTTCAAATTCCTGTTGCTTTACACTATATTCACAGAATTGGATGACGGGACAATTTACAGGAAGCCCCGATCAATTTGATGGTAAAAACCATGGTTTTCCGGTTAAGATTTTCCCAAGAAAACCAATCCATTGATATACTGCAAAACCCCACAGGGTTTGTTGGAACCAGCAAGATCTCAAAACCGCTTTCTGGCGAAGCCAAGAGGTCGTTGATTGTGGTGCCTTGCTCCAAAGCCTCCGCCAACCAGCGGGCTGGCCGTGCCGGGCGCGTGCGGCACCAAGCTGATGAGAAGTGTCCACAATTCTTAACCCGTTGAAGCAGCGAAAAATTGGATTTTCACCCCAAAAATGGATATTTGACAAACAACACGCGCAAGAATGGTGATTTTCACCGGCAAACAATGGGGTTTTCATCAACAATTTCGACTTCTCTGTGGCTCAGTGTCATCCCTTGATCATCACAAGACTCCTATGAGTGGGGTGGGGCCATAGCGTTTTTAGATTCAAAACTAAATCACTGTTTCTTCGCAGTGTTTATGATAAATTATGTCTAGAGGAAGGGGATTGCATGGTTTGCATGATTTCAAATTGATTTCATTCATACAGTTGAAAAGAACATGTTGGTGGGGTTTTGTTGGTTGTTGCCATTCCGGGTCCTTTGTCCTTCCGTAAAGCTGCACATGATCCCGCGCTATCCCACGGTCTCGGAGCCATCCGCAGGGTATGTTCCTATGTAGACTGTAAACATATCATCTCCTGGAGCTTTGTGGCACAAAAACACAATGTCATTAAAACAATCATAAACCATTCCCAATTTCACCATGTTTATAGGTGGGATGTAAACCATTCCCAGTCATGGGTGGTTTATGCCATTGTTTTACCTACATTACCCACATGTCTACGACCTGAATACTGCATATTACCGAATCATATTACCGTTCAGTGGCAAAATTGCCTGGTAGGTCCAGGATGTCGGTTTTGTGGATGGATGTCCGCATTTTTAGTGACACAAAATCTTATGCACAGCAATATCCTTCTGATTGGTGGAAGTCTCCAACTACTGTAGTTGCATATACCTCCCAAATAATATACAGTTAGTACATAAGATAGTACTTCCCCTAATTGGATTCATCCAACATGGGTGTGCCCAAAGTTCCCATTTGAATAGGCAAACTGATTAAATTTATGAGAAGCCACTTGATTTGGGGGATACCCTATTTTCAGTCAAACCGATATGACATTTGTCTATTACAGTTCAGCCAAATGGATATCAGCCAATGACAATAAGTTGGTGACTTCACATATTTTTTTGTTAAAAAACAGGTGCGGCCCCTATTTTTTGGATGATCATCCCAACCGGCGACCGCAGGTGAAGCCGGGCAAATGCTTCCGGCTCTTCACCAAATGGTCCTACGAGCACGAGCTGGACGACGACAATGTGCCATGGCAGTATGTCTCGCTGGTGCTGAATCCCTAGACTGTGGGGCCCCCAAACGATAGCTAAGTTGGTGCAAATAACCTCAATAACTATATTGGTTTATGATGGTTTGGGATACCTGTAACTATAGTATTCATGGGGTTTATAACCAACTTACATCACTGGCTTACATCACTGGGGGGCGCCACATTTGTAGAATGGATGTTTTTTTTTGGGGGGGGATATTGGGAAAATCCTGCACCAATTTTTTTCACCGTGCGGCGATGGTTGAGGCACCAGAGATTCAGCGGTCCAACTTGGGACACGTGGTGTGCGGGCACCAAGAGGGCGGATTTGACCCAACATGAAAGGAGGATATCGTATGTGTCATGGTCAAAAGTTGGATTGAATAATTACTCATATCATATCTGTAGGTTATCAATCCATTTATTAGGCATTCTTATAGTTTTGTATACCAATATATATATATTTCTAGAAATCCCATGACCACGATGGTGGGATGAGCATATGACCGGCTGCGAGTCCAATCCATGTCCTTCTGGTATTGGTATTGAACAGAAGATAACTTGAGTACCTTTGGTTCCTGGTAAAACCGACCTACGTTCATCGATGTTCCATTTTGAGATCAAACTTATCTCTCTATTTGGCCGTTGTGCACGTACAGATCCCTTGTGTTTTGACGTACCCTCTGGTAATTTAACATAGCTATTGAAAATGGCCATAGAAATAGTGGATTTTCCCATAAAAAATGGTGATTTTCCATAGCTATGTTAGTCATTACCAGAGGCTATATCTAGATCAACGAGAGCCTAAGCCTCCGCTGCCAGAGTCCGTTTAAGCCCGTTTCGCTCGCCAGCGAGGCTCATGTTGAAGTCCATTGGCATCGATGATCTGCTGCATTTCGACTTTATGGATCCTCCGCCCCCTGAGACCTTGATCAAGGCGCGGCTCCATGGCTGGGATCTGGGGATTCCAAGCTGCTGGGGATTTCACCAATTGGATCTGCTAGAATCGTTGGTGTGTGGCTTTCTGTCTGTGATTTGGGAAACTGATGCTGTATATAATTAACTAATTAACTGTAATTCATGTGGGTTGTTTTCTGCTTTAGACAAAACTAACTGCTACTGGTAGCTGTCAATGATTGAAAAGGCTGGTGCCCTTTGGATCAAGTTCATGAACGTTGGTAGCATCCTCATTTTTTGCTGATGGGATCCCAAGGTTCCCAATTTTTTTGGCTGAATAGATTGCCATACACGATATACGCAAAGGGGATGTAACTTCTCATTTCTCTTGTTTTTGCTGGTCAGATCCCAATTTGTGTTGGTTAAATCGAGAGTTTTGGTGGAATCCAGAGTTTCCCTAGTTACCGTTACCTTGCATTTTTCTTGAATCCATGTTTTAAGCGGCAACGTGTCAATTCTCGTGATAACAACATCTTTATTTGGAATAATCTATCACTTCCCCTTATCAAATAAATACCCAGCGCTCTGGTCTATTCATGGGTCGAATCTTATGGATGGTCCCACCGCAGGCACTCGAGCAGCTCTATGCACTCAGTGTCGCTCAGAACGAACGCCGGTGGGCACATGCAGAAACTCTGCGGGACATCTCCGCAAGATATGGGGCTACAGTATATGTAACCCATCCGTTATGAATGGGTGAGCTGGGTTTTTCTGTATCATCAGCGACCCAAGAAAGTATCCACAAGGATCATTTCACACATTTCACCAACCAACCATTGGAACTTCAACAAACTTGAGATTTGACCTTCAGAAATCCGCTCCAAGTAGGCTCTGAGGCCCGGTGTTTGGAGTAAAGATTGGGAATTCACCAAAAGTCCAGGGAAAACCAACGTCAAAACATAAGAAACCAATTAGTATAGGCTTCAGTCCGTGTGATCCGCCAGACGATGTCCAAGGTGTTTTATCGTTGCTGTTTTTTGTTGCTGTTGACGGTCCCAAACAGTTCAACATCTTCGACATCATCATGTTTGTCCGGCAAGCAAACAGTTTGCAATGGAAAATCCACCATTGAGTTCCATGTTTGAAATCTCCATGTATAGGGTTTTAAAGTTTATGTTCGTTTTGATTTGAAAACCGGGTTGTCTGGCTTTTAATGTAATGGCCTACTTTGCAGCCTTGTTTCTTGAGAGGCGGCACTACATGTTTCAAGATCAGGAAGTCGACATATTTCTGACAAGGATACCTTGATGCAATGCGCCGCAGCGCTTTTGGTTTTTTTAGTAAGTGTTCCTGAAGACAATGACAGCTTAATGTACATGAACAGACTTGGCAAACATGGAAACAGCACAAGAAAAAATGAGGGAACATAGTTACATTTATTTTCAGATTCAACATGATTCAACTATATGAAAGTTCATTTAGTACGCAACCCCCAAAAGGGATAGAATCTGATAGATTTCCGACGTAAATGACGTGATAATTTGTACGTTTCTATCTTTTTGGGGATTACTCTAATAATGGATTTTACTAATAGTTTTTCTCAGAGATCCCAGCTTTGAGAATCCCGCGAATGAGGCCTTGAATGACCAGGGCGACCTGACGAAGTTGGGTGGGGCGTCTCAGGAGAGTCTGTTTCTAGGCCAAGCAGAAGCAACAGGACTGGTTGGGATTTCACCAACAAAAATGGTGATTTGGTGGTTTCCATGGGTTTCCTTAGGTCATGGTACCTCCAAATCATCCAGTCGTCATGAATGACGATTGGAATACTGAAACTCATGGTGATTTGGATGACTTGGGGATCCCGAATTTTAATAAACCCCCAATTAGCCAAACAAGAGTGGTGATTTAGCCAACAAATAATTGGGATTTGGAGGTTTCTCCCATCGTTGGGCTCCACGTCCTCATCCAAGTTGTCATTTTAAAAAATCCGGAAAGCAATTGTGACTTGGGGTGCCCCGATGACTTGAGAAACAGCCATAACTCAACGTATGGATTTGGGAATGAGTCAAGATCCTGGATCTATTGAGTTTCTAGACTAGAAACATGTGATCGGGTACCTGTACATGATCGTAATGGTTTTACATGTACATGATTCATTACATGTATCTGACCCGTATATAATATATAATTATATATATATCTGTTCTGTATGTGCACATTATCTGCCTTCCAGTAATCAAAACATGGCAATGGACAATTTCCCATTTAGAGATGATTTTCCACTATAATCTCCTTTTATAGGGTTTTCCAATGGCCATGTGGGTAATGATCCACTGGTAGACAGATCGCTCCGTTAAGGGAACATCGAGGCGACCTGACCTTGACAACTGCAGATTTCTTGATCAGTTGTAGTCTTTGAAAGCATCCAAGTTTGGGGGTTGTACTCAGATTAGAGCAAAACTTGGAACACATTTTCCCAACGTTTGGTTAAATTGTTGTACTCTCTGGTAATTTAACAGTTTGCTATTGAAAATGACCTTAGGAATAGTTGATTTACCGATCAAAAATGGGGATTTTCCAGTTCGCTACGTGAGTTTACCAGAGGGTAAATTTTAAGAATCTCACTCAGCACAAGGTGAATTACTATGGCCGGCTGAAAGTCTGAAAATGGAATAGCCCAAGAATCATTGGCCAATCACCATGTTTCCATATTCTTCCGATTAAGATATTTAACATAGTTGGGGTGTAAATCCGATTTTCAGAGAATCACATATCACATATTTTCCCATTTTCCATATCATTCGGGGGGTATATCCCATTTCCTATTAGCACATTTTGCATCTCCCATAGCCAGTCGCGGGGTATATCACAAAATTCAGCCAGTTGCAGATGGCAGGTCGACGCATGGCGGAGTTTCCAATGGATCCGCAGCAGTCCAAATCTTTGATTCAGGTGGGGGATGATTCCAGGTTTTGCTGATGGTTTTGCTGATGATTACCCTCTGGTAAACGTTTACATAGCTATGGAAAAACACTATTTTTATTGGGTAAAACCAATATAAATGGGCATTTTCAATAGCTATGTTAGTTTACCAGAGGGTAATGGTGATTCACAGCGCCTCAATGTACATATACTCTCTGGTCATTTAACAATTTTGCCATGTAGATGGCTCATTGAGTTTGATTTACCTACTAACAGTAATTTGTAATAGCTATGGCAGAAATTGCCAGAGGTAAATGATGATTAATGGAGAGAACTCACGGGAATGTTTATACTATTGCATAGTATCCAGTGAGGAATGGAGCGAGCTGTTTCGGAGCTATGGATATTATTGCCCAATGGGGAGTGAAGGAGCTAAGAATTTCCCAACATGATATATAGGCTATACTTATCATTATATATCTGAATAGCTGTAAGTGACGTTGCCAAAATAGTGCGAAATGGAGCTCCCAGGCCGGAAGACAAGCCTCCCGCGTCGTTGCCAGGCAGACAAATACAAATGCGTGGATGAGGTGGTCACCATTTGCAGTATGCTTGGTCCGGGAGCCACAGATGAACATTTTAGATTGGCATCAATGGGGCTTGGAAGACAGGATGCAAGAGTGGCTCAAAATCAATTACGCGCCCCCCATTTGTCTTCACAGTTTTGCTGTCGAACTCAGGCACACCCATTCAAGGGTGTTTCTTGCACTATCTTTCTTTTTAATTGTTTTGGTGTTTGAGCATTCTGTACAAAATACAATGACATTATATTGACATGTATTCCTAATTGTGGCATATGGGAGGCAAAATGGTTCAGTTTCCAACATCTTGACAAGAGATGGATCCCGTTACATATTCTTGGTATATATATATTATCAGTATTATCATTATTATAATATTATTATTACTATATATACACATACATTATACAAATGTATGTATGTATATATATATATATATAAATTGTATGTACAGTACATTATTAACAGGACATGGATGTCACAGTCTAGTCCACTTCTGCCGCCAGTCATCATTTTTTTTAGAGGTCGAGTCACGTCACGTGAGTCACCTGACGTTGATCCACGCGCAGATCAGGTGTAGATGGAGCTATCTTCTACCGTCCCAAAGACAAAGGCACTGGAAATCTTTGGGGATCTCAGCCAAGATGTGGTCATGCTAAGCCCCCAAAGCTTGGGCTGCGTTGCCACCTAAGAAAAGTGTTAATTTGGTTGTCTATAATGCCAACTGTAGAAGCGGCTATAGGAAATCAGGTCTTCAGCCCGCTTCCCAGTCTGGGGGGTCACGACCCAGTATTTTCTATACCCACTCCAATGAATCTTGACTAGTGCTGGGATTACCCTTCAAAAGCGCTTTGAGAGTCACACATATGTTGACCAAACCATAGATAAAATGAGTTCTTTTTGCAGCTTAGATTAGCAGCTTGTAGATTCATTGTATCATGCGATCCCCATCAATGAACGGCCCCCAATGGAGGTTTGCATGCGGACAATTCGCGCAAGAACTTCCATAAGCCTGGGGGTGATCACATGACGATGCTGCACGTCTACAAGCAGCCCCTTGGTATCACTGGGAGGTCATCCGAAGCCAGAACAAGTGCTGAGAAGCCCAATCTATGGGGCACCTATGCCACCGAAAAAGTCCTTTTGGATGAGCACCATTTGCGGTGGTTTGTGTAGGGCACGGGCACGGCATGGATGTGAAAACCATTCTGTGCGCCTTGAAAAAGCATGGCTCATTCCTGGGGTGAAATAGGTTTGCTACTAACTCGTGAGACATAGAGGATTGGTTGGTGGTTTGGAACATGAATGGATTATTTTTCCCATCATATTGGAAATTTCATCATCCCAACTGACGATTTGTCCATCATTTTTCAGAGGGGTTTCGTCAACCACCAGAGGAGAGTGACTGGTGGGATCTGATTTAAGCAGCACAGCTCAGGTGGGAAGAGACAGGTTTCTCTCTGAACTGGTGCATGGAGAACTACCTGCAAAACAGGTGGAGTGAGGGGCTGGTGGGCCAATGTAGTGATGTTTGTTTGCCTTAAAAAAACTGGGGGATGGCTGAGGTATTGATGAAGTTCACTTGTTTTTTCCATAGAAGCAATTTCAGTCAGGTGAATCCAGATGTCAGGCTTTTGAAGTTCGTCGAGTCAGAAGTCACGGAGTGTCGAGTGGGACTTTCCGCCTGAGGATAGGCTCAGGTTAAGGGATCCCTTATACTGACCACCACATCTATATAGATAAGATTCAGTTAGTTGTTCCATAGGATATGCACCAAAAGGATAAGAACATATAAGATCATATATGTATTACTGGCATTCAAGGTGGATAAAGGATGGTAAAGGGATATGATAACCAAACATCCTCTGAGTACATTCCGCCAGTTGTGGTTGCTAATACTGTTTAGGTTTAGGTATTGAATCATGCTCTTTTCGGCGATCTTGTTCCAGCCGGTGGGCCTGATTTTTGGTCCATCATCCTAGCTGAAGTAACGACGTCACAGTAACATCAGTACAGAGGATGGTTAGGAGTGTGGGAGTTTTCCAACCTGACCCTCATTTCAAGCTGTTGAATTATTCCATATGAAAAACGTTGAAAAACTATGGCATCATTCAGCAAAATCATCATGAGTGGTCCATCAAACTCGCTCCCAACCCCTGCTCTTTTCATAGCAGGTCGTTGAAACGCGCCCGAGATATCCGAGAGCAGTTGGTGGATATGTTAGAGAAGGTGGGAGCAGTGGCATTTTCAGAACGGGCTTAACTTGACACATGCACCACACCTTCCATGATTTCTTCTTTCAACCCCATTCGGTTTGTCAATTTGAACCCTTAACATCCCTTTTTTCCGCATCTTGCCCGAAGATATGACTAGCCATATGGATGAGTCATGATCACACTGATTCCAACGAGTTTGCCATCAGGTTTGCCTCAAAATGGGCCAAATCCCACATACAAATAGATATACCCTCTGGTTATTTAACATAGCCATGGTATAGATGGCCCATTTATAGATGGTTTACCTATTAAAAATGGTGATTTTCCATGGCTATGTTAAATTACCAGAGGGTAATTACTTGATCTTTCCCACATTTATATACATTCATAGTTCTAGATAATATGTTCTCCCATGTTGTAGAAAAGTTACACACATTACAGTGGGAAAAATGAT